>Ga0136643_10002044_pt1 | contig 25652 bp, 24 predicted proteins | sample TergutLab28metaG_FD_96883 | JGI IMG/M metagenome (GOLD analysis project Ga0136643, IMG submission 96883) | Labiotermes labralis P1 segment gut microbial communities from Petit-Saut dam, French Guiana - Lab288 P1 (version 3) (version 3) | ecosystem: Host-associated > Arthropoda: Insects >... | reverse complement strand
TCACCTGTCCGGAAGCCTGACGCCCCCACAAACATGTTCTTGACCTACCAGTGGGGGTCTGGGGGAGTTGTCTGCGACTGAACTTGGAGCAGATCTGGTCCTCGCCCAGTCGCTTTCTTTTGCTTACTTTTTCTTGGCGAGACAAGAAAAGTAAGTGCCTCCGCGGCATCAGCGGTACACTATTCTCGCCCGAAGGCGAATTTAAATCAAGCCCTTGACCTTGAACTTGACCCTGGCCCGGTCGGGGATGGAACCCCGACCCTACAGCGCCATGCTGGGGCAAACCAGGGGGCCCGATGTAAACCTGCGGGCGGGAAAATCCCGCCCCTACACCCCTGCCCAGTCCAGCACAACCTTCCCCGACTTCCCGCTATTCATCGCCTCAAACCCCAGCTCAAAGTCGCGTGCGCCAAACCGATGAGTTATCACAGGGTCTATGCTCAGCCCGCTTTGAAGCATGGCGGTCATCTTGTACCAGGTCTCGTACATCTCGCGGCCATAGATGCCCTTGAGCGAGAGCCCGCTCATAATCAGTTTGTTCCAGTTAACTTGAGTGCTTTCGGGCAGAAAACCGAGGATTGAGATTCGCCCCGAGTTGAACATATGCTCGATCATATCCGCGAAAGCCACCGGCGAGCCGGACATCTCCAGCCCGATGTCGAAGCCTTCCTTCATATTCAGCGAGCGCATTACGTTGTCCAGGCTCTCTTCCTTGACGTTGACTGTGCGGTCGGCACCCATTTGTTTGGCCAGCTCCAGCCGATAGGGATTTACGTCGGTGACCACCACATGGCGCGCGCCCACATGCCGGCAGATAGCGGTGGCCATGCAGCCGATCGGCCCTGCGCCGGTTATAAGCACGTCCTCGCCGATTATATCGAAGGCGAGCGCGGTGTGTGTGGCGTTGCCTAGCGGGTCAAAACAGCTCGAGACGTCGTCGCTGATATCCGGGCTGGCCCGCCAGATATTCTCGGCCGGGATACACAGATACTCAGCGAAAGCCCCCGCCCTTTGCACACCCACGCTGACAGTGTTCGGACAGAAGTGCCGCCGCCCGGCCAAGCAGTTCCGGCAGACCCCGCAGACCACGTGGCCTTCCCCGCAGACTCGCTCGCCCACCTTAAAGCCGCCAACGTGCGTGCCAAGTGCCGCAATTTTGCCCACAAACTCGTGTCCGACAACCAGCGGCGTCTTTATCACCCGCTGTGCCCACTCGTCCCAGTTGTAGATATGCACATCGGTACCGCAGATAGAGGTCTTGGCTATCCTGACCAGAACCTCCCCCGGCCCCGGCTCGGGGATAGGTACCTGCTGCATTACAAGGCCTTTCTCCGGTGCGGCCTTAACAAGCGCTGTCATAGTGGACATGTTTTATCCTCCTTATGCCTGTAGGGGCAGGGTTCCATCCCCGCACGCCCCACATAGGCTACACGGTATGCGGTCAGGCGTGGAAGCCCGACCCTACGATACCAGCATCATATCACACGCATAATATATATTCAATAAAAAAAACGTAAATTCATAAGATTTATTAGAGGCTGGACATGATTCACGGACAAAATCTGTATATTTGCACCGCATGTAGGGGCGTCGACCCGGTGTCCGCTGGTCTCCGCAAACCCCTACCTCTACAACGCCGACCACCAGTGTAAGGTACTTGCCATCCGGTAACACAGCCGCGCCATCTCTCATACATATGTACAGCGGGCCCTTTGCGCCGCAAAACAAAACGCCAGGAGAGAGCTATGCAGCTGAGCAAAGCAAGGATCGGGCTTTCGCTTTCCGGCGGGGGTATGCGCGCGGCCATCTTTCATTTGGGTGCGCTGAAATATATGGCACAGGCCGGGCTGCTCGAGCGGGTTGTCAGCATTTCGTCGGTGTCGGGCGCGAGCCTGTGCATTGGTGCGATACTCGCGGCAAACGGCAACAAGTGGCCCAGCGGCGAGCGGTTTTATCGCGAGACATTGCCGGCTGTTCGCCAGATTATTTTGGGACACGACATCCAGCGGGCAGCTCTGCTCCGGCTGGTGTTTTCTTCGCGCTTTTGGCTGCACAGCCGGGTGCTGCTCATCGCCAAAGCCCTCGAGGACAACTGGGGCATTGCCGGCACCATGCAAGACCTGCCCGCCCACCCCTACTGGGAGATAAACTGTACCACATTCGAGACCGGCGGGCGCTTTCGAATCCGTCGTGACTATATGGGCGACCAGGCAATTGGGTTTACCCAGCGGCCAACCCTGCGCGCCTCCCACATGATGGCTGCGTCGGCTGGTTTCCCGATTCTGATAGGCCCTTACGGCTTGGAGACTGCAGGTATGCGCTGGACAAAAGACAAGTGGGGACTCGCCGGCGAAGTCGAGGTAGCTCCCAGGTACGCCCTCTGGGACGGCGGTGTTTACGACAACTTGGGGCTGGAGGCGCTCTACAAAATAGGCCGCGGCCTGGACAACGAGATAGACTTCCTTATTATCTCAAACGCATCAGCTCCCATCGCCTACCAGGAGCGCCGCAGGGACATCTCCCTGCACAACACCGCCCGCCTACTGGATATCGCCATGCACCAGGTCGACGCCTTGCGCAGCCGGGAGGTCTACGCCTCGGTAATCTCCCGTGGCAAGGGCATGTACCTCAAAATCGGGAAGAGCGCGGGGGCTATAGCGGGGGCGTTTGGGCTCTCACCCAGCCAGGCAAGGATGCTGAGCGCCGACTGCCTTTCCCCCGAGGAGACCGCCCTCGTGCGCGATTATCCCACCACACTGCGAACACCATCGCCCACCGACTTCGACCTGATTCTGCGCCACGGGTTCGAGAGCGCCAAGTGCGTGCACCTGTTCGGGGAGGTTGCGGGGCGGCATGTGTACAAGGTGTGAGCGCACTGACAATTTACTTGGCATGCAATTTGCGCTATTTTGACAACAAATGATAGCGAAGGCTGGTGTTTTTTATCAACTCAAGTTTCCACTCGCTATGTAGTGAGATGTACGATGTAGCTTCGTTCTGGTAATTTTGCCAGGCTCATACAAACACAAAAAAGACACAGCGCCTCTGCCTTGGCGCTGCGTCTTTCTATAATGTTATAGCGTTCCGCCTAGTTTATGAGATCTATCGGGTTGATCCAAGCGCCGTCGCGCAGCACCGCGAAGTGCAGGTGAACCCTGCCGCTCTGATTTTCGCTGGGCACTCCCTCCAGCTGACCGATAGCCTGGCGGCCGGTTACTTGCTCGCCTGGCCGCACCGGCACGTTGGCGGCAAGGCCGCTGTAGTGGGTCTGGTAGCCGTCGGCGTGCTCAATTACCACAACCGTTCCCCAGAGCGGGTCGGTGCGCACTTCTAGCACGACGCCGTCGGCAGCGGCGTAAATCTGGGTGCCTGCCTCGGCCTGAATATCTATGCCGTCGTGGGTGCGCCAGTCGCCCATGGTCACGTTGCGGACAAGCTCGCCGTCGCTAAATGGCTTAACGATGTCGCCAACCACCGGCAACACGTAGGACAGCCTTGGCGATACTGCCGGCTGCGCAGGTTGTTCGGACGGCGCGGGCTGTGCGGATGGCTCCTCTGAGTATGAGGCAGAGACTGACGATGAGGGCTCCTGCGCCGATTGCTCGGGCTGCGGCGTCGGAGGTCTTTCCAGCGGTACGCCATGCGCTCCACCCGCGACCTCCGCCGCTTCGGGGAGCGCGGGAAGCAAATTTTCCCCAACCCCCGCAGTCGTCTGTTCGAGCACGTTGATGGTGCGGTCTACCGCCATGTAGGTAGCTATACCGGCCCCGACAAGGCAGACTGCCAGGGCCCCGTAAAAGCCTTTGGATGAGATAAACCGCGCGAATTTTCCTCTTGAGAACTTTAAACTACTCATGTGTACATGCACCTCCAACCATAGTTTGAACCGGGTGGAGGGCAATTATGCCTGAGATTTCCAAAAAAATTTACTTTTATATTCAAACACATACATCTTTTCTTGACATTTTGCATTATCATAAATTATACTTGGTACAAATGGAGGCGGTGATTAGTGGCAACAAAAAAACGAATCCGTGACGTGATTTATGGATTTATTGAGCTTGATGAGCAAGAGCTTGAAATCATCGACCATCCGATATTTCAACGTTTGCGTCGCATACGGCAGCTGGCTTTTACAGATATGCTCTACCCAGGTGCCTGCCACACTCGCTTCGAGCATTCGCTTGGTGTAATGCAAATGGCTACATATATGTACAACCATATTGTAGAAAAATATGGAGATGTGCTTAAATGCTATTTGCATGGCGTAGACGACGTGGTTGACTTTGAAAAAGAAATAGTGAGAGCTAGAAAGATAATTCGCCTCGCGGCTCTTTTGCACGATGTTGGTCATGCTCCTTTTTCTCATTCGGGCGAGGAGCTCATGCCATACCGGAATCAAGATAAAGACGAGCGATATGAACACGAAGATTACAGCATAGCGGCCATTGAAGAATATTTCAAAAAAATTATAGAGCGAAGTGAAGAACCAAAAGGGTGCTCGAAAATAAGTGTGAACGATGTGACATCACTGCTTGGCAAAAAAAGCGTGCGCGGTGCTGGCGGGCTACATTTTTCGCTGAAGCCTATTATTTCCGGTCAGCTTGACGCTGACCGCGCGGACTATCTGTTGAGAGATTCTATTCACACCGGTGTGGATTACGGTAGGTACGATATGTGGCGCTTAATTAACAGCGTAGCGCTGACAAATGGCGAAGGTGGAACTCTGGTATTTGCCATTTCGTATAAAGGCCTTCAGGTAGCCGAAAGCCTTGTTATCGCAAGATATCACATGTTTAGCCAGGTATACTATCATAAAGTGCGCAGAATTTATGACTATCATGTGGTCGAGGCGTTAAAGGAAGTATTGCCGCTACTTGAATGCGAGGGGGCTGTTTTCCCACCGCCAACGCAAATAGACAATTATATGCGCCTTGACGACTGGACGGTTTTGGGCGCAATTAACTCCAATTTAAGCGGAAAGCATTGTAAAATACTCAAAAATCGCCAACACTATAAACTTGAATATGAATCAAGTAACCCACCATCGAACGATGACATAAGAAAATTCACTGGGTATGAAGCCAAATATAAAAGCAAAGAACACTATGTGTATAATCTTGGTAAAATATATCAAGGAGACAAGAAAGCAAAACAATGGTATAAACCAGAGGGAATTCAAATACTTGAAGAAAGCGGGATGCTCGTTAACCTTGAAGAAAAGTCAAAACTTGTAACATCTCTCATAGACCCTCCCCCCAGTATGTTGGCACTTTATCTACCAAGAAAAAAGAAGACAAAGGAGAAAAGTCATGGATAAGTCTCAGTTGCGCAGCAACGTAGTTTGTGCAGTCGCAAACAAAATTAGCGGTATTGGCAAAACCGGCATGATGAAATCCATGTATTTTTTACAGCAAGTTTACAAGGTGCCATTGGGTTACGACTTTGATATTTATAACTATGGGCCATATGATGAAGATGTTTTGGTGGCTGTGGATAGTGCCAAAAGGGAAAAATTGATTGATGTTCGGCCAAAGAATTACAACGGATTCATGGGATATGAGATAGTCGCAAAGGGTGATACGATATCTGAATTATCTGTGTATGTTGATGCGCTTGATGAAATATCCCAAAACTTTGGCAAGTATCATGCGAAAGACTGGGAGCTTGCATCAACTATAGTATATCTGTATATGGCCTACCATGAAAATGGCTGGGATATGGAAGAGCTTGATGAGAATGTCAGGCGCATTAAACCACATTTTGCATTACAAGATATTAAGGCTGAGCGGAAGCGTTTGGAAGAGATTGGCGTGTTGTGCAAGGCTGTTGTGATATAGCTGCAATGTCTTGCGATGCTCAAGCTGTCTCGCCGCCCTACACCACCCCCACCAAAATCGCTGCGATCTCTCTTGCCCAATAAAACGGCAGCAACCGCAGTGGCGTCCGCGAGGGTGCGCTACTCGGCTCCAGCCCCGCCCGCCTCGCGTGAGTATGCGCGCGGAACATATGGAACCCGTCGGTTGCGATTACCACGCTTTGCGACAGACCGTGCTCCGCGATTATTGCCTGGGAAAACATAATGTTCTCGTGCGTGTTGGTCGAGCGCTCTTCAAGAAACAGCCTACTATCGCAGACACCGTTTGCCACCAGCCAGCGCTTCATGGCTTCGGCCTCGGATATATATGCGCTCTCACCCAACCCGCCCGACAGAATCGCTGACGCTTCGGGGTTTGCGTCCAGGTAGGCGAGCGCCGCCTCTATGCGCAGCTGTAGCACGAGGGATGGGGTATAGCCCCGCACCCGAGCACCCAGCACGATTACTGTTGTATCGCCGGTAGGCGGCGGTACCCTCATAGCGCTGAGCATAAGACCCGAGATCACTGTGCAGGCAACTATAGCGGCGGCGACTAGTACAGCCAGCGCGTTAGTTGTGACTCGACCCCAGAGGTGTTTTCGCAGGCCCAGCCAAATTCGCAAGGAAGTATCCCATTTTAAGCAAACCAAGCCCCCCGCGAGAGACGCAGCTATAAATGGCAGCGCCAGACCAAAGCCAAACAAAAATCCCTGGGTAACGCTGAATAAAAATGTTAGTATAAACCCTATCGTCAGTACCCGCCGCAAACGCCCCATAAATGTCTCCCTACCTAAAACCCTCCTGTCGCGCAGCCGCGCTACAACAGGAGGGTTTACTATTGTGGGTTATGCCGGTAGAGCTAAACCTTTTTACCGCACTCGCCGCAAAACTGGGTGCCGGGCGCGTTCTTGGCTCCGCACTCACCGCAGAACACCGGGCCGCTTGGCGCGGCTGCCGGTCTTTGTTGTGCTCCAAAACCTTGAGTCCCTGCCCCAGTCTGTCTAAAACCCTGGGCGCCAGCTGGAGGCCCTTGCGGGATTTCGGCGCTTGCCTGGTCGCGCATCTTCCTAAAGGAAGGCGAGAGTGCCGCGAGCTTGCCGTATACGTCAAACTGAATCTGGGTTGTAGGCGCTACTTGCATGTATGCATTGAGCATGCTGATCATTGTCCAGCTGTCCAGCAAGGCCCTCTTTACTGTAATGGCAAGCATAATGCCGAGGAAGAAGGCAAGCGCTCCCCAAAAGCCGTCAACGAAGCTTAGAATCCATGAAAACAGCCCAAACAGCACTAGCCCAAACACAATTATGAACAGCGTGCTCAAAGCCGTGGTCTTCAGTGCGCCGCCCAGTATCGCCTTCCAGTTTTGGAAGTAGATAACAATGCCGTCAACAGCGCCCTTTGTTGTGGATTGCTGTTTGTCATCGTTGTAGAATATCCAGCCTATAATGCACTCGTCCACGAACTTGAGCGCCATGCCGACAAACTTTTGGGCGAACTTTACCACGCCGCCCATGCCAAGACCGCCTAAAGCGGACATAGCAGAACCCAGTGTCCCTTGAAGCTGCTTTACCGCCCTGTCTATCAGCGCGTTTAGTACAAAGAAAGCGCCGGCGGTGGCAAACTTAGAAACTACTATGTTTTTGCCGTATGTAATCTGGTTTTGCGGCAGCTGCCCGGTTTTTATAGTTTCCGTCAGCACGGCTACATGGCCTACTCTTGCCGCGAAGCCAAAGACCCGCACAATAAAGCCATACGCACCTATTGCAGCACTAAAGCCAAAAATGATGGCGAAAAAGCCTACCGCTGGGCTCCTGTTGAATATAAACAGGGCTATGGCCATAATCACGACGCCGACAAGTATGCCTATTAGCCTTATTGTCAGCTTTGCCACAACAAAGGGCATTGTCATGGTCCACAGCTGTTTAGAAGTAAACTTTTTCGTTGTTTGTTGTTCCGACACTATGTACCCTCCATATTATCAAAAGTTTTAGACTTTGTTGCCGCACTCACCACAGAATTTTTTACCGTCTTCCAGCTGGGCTCCGCACTTGCTGCAGGCTGTTGGGGTCTCCACAGGGGTTTCCAGCTTGCTGCCGCAAGAGCCGCAGAACTTCTTGTCTGGCTCGTTTACTTCCCCGCAGCTGGCGCAGGCTATACCAGCCGCTGCAGCCGGGGGCGCTTCAAGCTTACTGCCACAGCCGCTGCAGAACTTGCGGCCCTCTTCGTTGACAGCGCCACAGCTGCACGCTATGCCGTTTGCCGGAGCAGCCAGCGCCTCAATATTATTGCCGCATCCGCTGCAGAACTTTCTGCCCGTTTCGTTAATGGTGCCGCATCCACACTGGATGCCATTTGCGGGGCCCTGTGCCACTTGCACAACTACTTCCACGCCGCAGCCGCCGCAAAACCTCATACCATCTTGGTTAACGGTGCCGCAGCTCTGGCACTGCACCCCGCCGCCTTGACCACCGCCCAGGCCGCCGAACAGTTTATTTGCCAGCTGGTTGCCCAACGGTTGCCCAACTCCCATTCCAACGCCCATTCCAAGGCCTCTACCGATTGATCCTAACGGCATATATGTAACTCCCTTCTAAATATACGCTGTCATCATAAAAAATTGACGAATATGCATTACAGTGTACCATATTTGCGGCAGTATTGCAAGATTTTCGCAGGTTTTCCACCGCAAGCAATTTTCGCCACGCAGCCGGTGCAGATTTTGGATTACGCCCTGTAAAAGCGAAAAGCAATTACGATACTACTTTTCTGAATTGGGGGTATCCTCTATAAGGGTCTGCGGACAACTTTAAACAAGGCGCGGAATCTACATTCCGCGCCTTGTTATGTGTCTTGACCGTGTAGTTTTTTGTTGGCAACTACTTCTGCATTTATCGTGCCGCTCCCCTAGTTGTAACAAAGCCGTCGTAGAGCGTGTCTAAGTAGTCGAAGCTCTTGGCGGTACCCATGGCCACGCAGCGCTCCGGGTCGGGGGCCAGGCGGGCGGGTATGCTTGTTCTGCGCTCTACCGCCGCCGCAAAGCCGGTTATCAGAGCGCCGCCGCCGGTTAGCACTATCCCGCCGGTGCGAATGTCCGCCGCCAGCTCGGGCGGGGTTCTTTCCAAAACGCTTACAATGGCCCGCAAAATCTGGCTCATGGGCTCAGAGAGTGCGCTTATGGTGTCTTCCCTTGTTATGGTAATCTTCTTTGGCAGCCCGGAGACGAGATCCCGGCCTTTAGCATAAGCGGTTGCGGGCTCGAACCCAGCGCAGACCGCGCCGGCCTCCATTTTGATTCGCTCTGCGGTGGGCACCCCGATAAGTAGGTTGTGCCGCTGTCTCGCGTATTTTATAAACGCCTCATCGAAGGCGTGGCCGGCTACTTTTAGCGAGGCCTTGCAGACTATTCCGTTTAGTGAGAGCACGGCAATATCGCAGGTACCGCCACCCACATCTACTATCATGTTCCCGTAGGGAAGGCTGAGATCAATCCCCGCGCCGATAGCTGCGGCCACCGGCTCCTCGATGAGGTAAACCTTGCGCGCTCCGGCGGACATTGTGGCGTCTATAACCGCTTGAACCTCCACACCTGTAATGGCCGAGGGCACGCACAGGCAGACCCGGGGCTTGAGCAGCTGGTTGTTGGTTATCTTTTTGAGCAGGTGCTTTATCAGCACTTCGGTCATGCTAAAATCGCTGATGACGCCGTCTCGCAGGGGGTGCACAACCTCGATATGACCGGGCACTTTGCCTACCATATCCAAGACCGCGCTGCCGGCGCCGATCACTTTGCCGGAACGCTTGTCAAGCGCCACCACCGAGGGTTCCCGCAGAACGGTCTTCCCGCCGTGGTCAACGGCATATATGTTACAAGTGCCAAGGTCAATGCCGATATCCAAAGCTGCCAAAGCCAAGGCCCCCTTTTACACGGCGCCGCGTGATTAATAGTTGCAGCTTCCATTATACGCCAAATGAGAGGGGGCAGTCAATAAGCTTGCACACAAAATAACAAGGTATTGCAGGGTCTGCGTTTATTTCGCGCTTATTTTGCCATGGTGCCTCATGTTCTTGAGATTGTTTGTTTAGGTGGCTGTCATTGTGGTGTCAATAATGTTTTCAGCTTAACTATTTTGCTATAATATAGAGAAGGTGGAACTCGTTAAGCAGGCCCGGTGGTTTTTATGGCTGCGAATAAAATTGTGAAACAAAAAAATCACCGGCACCCTTTTGGGCACCGGCGACTGTATCGTCGAAGTTCTTGGAAATTACGTGGAAGCTATTTTAACCCCTACGCGCCGCCCGCGAACTTCTGCTTTACTTGGTTGATCTTGCTTTGGTCTGCAGCTTCGGTGGGGTACCAGCCGCGCTTTTGCATCTCGCCAAATATTTCGCTTTGAATTTGGTGCTCCTCATTGAGGATATTCATTATATCACTTCTCAGGCAGGGGCACGCGCACTCGTTGGCAGAGGTGTTGTAACCGCCCGTTTCAAACTTCTGGCTGGAAAGCAAGTCGGTCATGATATGCTTGTCGCTAAAAGACGATTGTTGATTAATCATTTCTATTCCCCTCCCTAGCTCAAGTGACCCATAAGGGTGTTGAAGTGATTTTGATGGCGCTGTGCGATTTCCTCGCACTTTTGCTTTATCTGCGGGTCCTGGGTAGTGCCGGCGTACATGCGGTACTTGCGGACGAGATTATCTTCCGCGGCGAGGTGATCCCCGATGGCGGAAAGCTCCTTGGCAGTCAAGTTGGCCATGGTAAATTCCTCCCTTTATTGCGATTACTTTGTGCCCGCAGCGCTGCTTCTCACCCAAGCGTGTGGGTTAAGGCAAAAAACGTGATAGGCATTTTTTGACGCGGCGCAAGCTGGCACGGTAATAGTTTGTCCGTGCATGCACGCTTTACAAGCCTGAGTGCGGGGAAATTGTTTGGCACGCATGGGGGAATTTGGAAATTCTATATTGCTGCTACTTTTCTTTAGGCTTAAACACCACTCCTGCCGCCAGTCCGAAGAATATCGCCGCGGCTACGCCCGCCGCCGAAATACCCAACCCGCCGCTGAGTATGCCGTACAGCCCCTTCTCGCGGATAGCATCCTTGGTTCCTTGGGCGATAGTGTTCCCCCAGCCGGTCAGGGGGACGCTCGCACCGCCCCCGGCCCATTCAACCAGCGGCTGGTAAACTCCCACAGCCCCAAGAACCACACCCAGCACCACAAAGCTAACCAGAATCCGCGCGGGAGTAAGCTTTGTGTAGTCAATCAGCACCTGACCAATAGCGCAGATAAGACCGCCGACCAAAAATGCTTTGGCGTATTCCCAGAATATTTCCATTATTGAAGTCCTCCTATGTGTTCCGCCATGTTGGGCGGCTTTAGTTTTTGTAGCTGGTTTTGGTGCCAAGGGCCTTTGTGTTGTCGCTGCAAACCTGTCGTTGTAGGGGCGATTTTTAATCGCCCTCGGTTTACCGCAAACCCGTTGTTGTATGGTCTGTTTTTTGTTTTTATGCCGCCTAGGTTTACCGTGGGTCCCATCGTTGTAGGGGCCGCGCCCTTGTGCGGCCCGCCTCTTCCGACAAACCTAACGCTGTAGGGGCTGGATTCTTCCGCCCGCAGGTTTACATCGGTTCCCCGTGATTTGCCCCAACTGGCGCTGTATAGTCTGGGTTCCATCCACGACCGGCCAAGTTCAAAACCCAATATAGAATCAGCCTGTGGGCTGGGATTATTGTACCGCTCGTGCCGCGGAGGCACTTACTTTTCTTTGTTTCGCCAAAGAAGAAGTAAGCAAAAGAAAGGCGACTGGGGGAGGACCAGGTCTGCTCCAAGTTCAGTCGCAGACAACTCCCAACTGCCACGCCAAAGGCATGTGGCAGTGGCAAAGACCGCCTCATCCCCCACTATACGGACAGGTGAGCGAAAACTAGAAAGTTTGTTGGTGTATTATTCTTACGAGCTCCTGTTTTGTCAATAGTGGCACAGTCAACAGCTAACACCTCGCCGCGAAAACTCCTTATTCTAAGCCCGGGCTCGCATAGCAGCTGGGGAGGTTTGTCGTCAGCCAACGGCCAAAATCCAACCTACCGGTTCAAAGTTTGCTCCGAATGCTCAGCCCGTAGGCTGATTAATATTAAGCCCTTGAACTTGACCTGAGCCCCCGGAACTTCAGCACCAACAATGGAACGTCACTGGAAATTAGCGGGCCGCGCAGGGGCGCGGCCCCTACAACAGTCGTGTGTGGAATTAGCCGGTACGATGTAGGTACTGTGCCCTACAAATACCGCTAACTAACCTCAGGCCTTCCGCTCTTTTTGGTAGAAAGGTGCACAAGATGCGCGATCCCCGGAATATCCTGTCCCTGCTGCACACTGGTGGGCGACATGAGCGCCCCTGTAGCCATGAACAGTACCTCATTTATTTTGCCGGCGCGCATTCTCGGTAGCAGGTAGGCGCAGAGCACAGCTGCCGCGCACCCGCACCCGCTTCCTCCGGCGCCTGTGTCCTGGGCCTCTTTGTCGAAGAGAATCAGCCCGCAGTCGGCGTGCTTACCATTAAGCTTGTAGCCATCGCGCTCCATAAGCTGGGCAAGGAGTGTGCCGCCGATCTCACCGAGGTCGCCGGTCAGTATAACGTCGTAATTGTCCGGGCCGGTGCAGGTGTCCTTGAAGAATCGGCCCAAAGTGAGTGCAGCCGCCGGAGCCATGGCCGCGCCCATGTTGCTCAGGTCCTTCACATCCTTGTTCTCGATAGAGCCTATGCAGACACTGCGCACATATGGCGGGCTTGGGCTTTCACCAACAATGACCGCGCCGGCAGCGGTGGCTGTCCACTGGGCGGTGGGCGTGCGGGTGCCGCCGTACTCCAGCGGGAAGCGGTACTGCCGCTCTGCAGAACAAAAATGCGATGAAGTGACCGCCATAGACTTTCCGGCGAAGCCGCCCTCGACCATCATGGCGGCGAGAATCAGCCCCTGGCTCATGGTCGAACAGGCGCCGTACAGCCCCATAAACGGTATACCCAGCTCCCGCAGACCGTAGTGGCTGGCGGTTATTTGGTTTAAGAGGTCACCCGCAAACAGCATTCCGATATCGCCCGGGCTGAGCGAAGCCTTTGACAATGCTTTTTCAGCGGCAACCTTTTGCATCTGGCCCTCCGCAAGTTCCCAGCTCTTCTGGCCAAAGAGCGCATCGCTGCTGATGATGTCAAAGTTATTGCCGATTGGCCCATCGGCTTCCTTTTTAGAGCCCACGGCCGCAAACCCCAAAAGGCTTGGGCAGCGCTCCATAGTGATTGTGTAGTTGCCTGTGTGTGTTGGCATGTTGACCCTCCATTCGCCATGTAGGGGACGATGCCCACATCGTCCCGGCTTTAATAGGCCGATATGGGCGTAATTTCCTACATTGGCCTAATATGCGCCCATCAAGTAAATTATCACCCCGTAGATTATTCCGGAAGCGACGCCGTAGACTATCACCGGCCCCGCGACACTGAACATCTTTGCCCCAAGGCCGAGAACATACCCTTCGCTCTTGAACTCGAGAGCGGGGGCGGCGATGGCGTTGGCAAAGCCGGTTATAGGCACAAGGGTGCCCCCGCCCCCATGGCGGGCCAGCTTGTCGTAGACGCCCAGCCCGGTCAGCAGCACCGCCAAAAAGATGAGAGCGATGCTCCCTGCGGGAAAGGCAATTTCGTCGCTCAGCCCCGCCTGCTTGAACATCTGGATAAAAAAGTGCCCCAAAGCGCAGATAAGCCCGCCAAACAAAAACGCCATAGGTATGTTCTTTGCGCTCTTGCTCGGGGGCGATGCCTTTTTGACCATCTCGGTGTAGGCTTGGTTGGTTAGGTTTTCCACCGTACGATTCACTCCCTGCACAAAATATTTGCAGGTATTGTTCGCAGCGTGGCCGCCAATTATTTGCCGGGGGCATTGCGAAGATTTGGCAGTTTTTTATTTTGATTGTGTTGCGAACCCGTCGCCGTAGGGTCGGAGTTCCATCCCCGACTTTAACGGGATTTATTGTACGATAGCAATCGTCCCGCGGCATGAGCGGCACAAAAGTCCCAGCCCGCAGGCTGATTTATAATTTGGTCTTGACCTTGAATTTAAAAAGCTTGACCTAACAGAATGTCTGAGGCGCTCCGGTAAACCTGAGCGGTCGGGGATGGAACCCTGACCCGACAACAACGCCCGCGATAATCCGCCCCGCAAGCCAAAACCCTTGCATTTTCCCACGCCATAGGGTAAAATAAAGTCGAAAAAACAAGGAGGATTAACATATGAGCGACAAAATTCTAGTAGAAGTCTCGGCGCGGCACCTGCACCTGTGCCAGCAGGATTTAGAGACGCTGTTCGGTGCGGACGCACAGCTCCACAACCGCAGGGAGCTCAGCCAGCCGGGGCAGTATGTCTGCGAGGAGCGCGTAGAGATAGTCGGGCCCAAAAGCTCGATTAAAGGTGTCTCTGTGCTCGGTCCGTTGCGCCCGGTGACACAGGTAGAGGTCTCCCTGACCGACGCGCGCGCCCTCGGCATTACTGTCCCTGTGCGGGAATCCGGTGTGCTCGAGGGCTCGTCCGGGTGCACCATAGTTGGCCCCGCCGGCAAAGTTGAGCTAAAAGAGGGGCTTATCGCCGCCAAGCGCCACATACACACCACCCCCCAAGACGCCGCCAAGTTCGGAGTAAAGGATAAGGAAGTCGTAAAGACAAAGATAAACACCCACGGGCGCTCGCTGATATTCGACGACGTGGTTGTGCGGGTAAGCGAGAGCTTCAACACCGCAATGCACATCGACACCGATGAGGCCCAGGCGGCCCTTGTGGTGGGCGAGGTTTACGCGGAGATTGTTAAGTAGGAAGCATTCGGTAGGCTGAGGGGCAGGGTTCCATCCCTGCCATACCGTCACAACCCAACGTTTGCATTCTGTTGTGGGTGGTCGGGCATGGAAGCCCGCCTCTACGATGTTATAGGGCGCGCACTATAGGGTGCTTGCACCTATTGCGTGATAGGTGCCTCTATGGCGAGGCGTGGGTGTTGAATTTGCGTGCCGCCCAGCGTGCGGCATCTATAGCAAAGGTGGTGAACACAATGACCGAACTCGCGCTGAGCATTGGCGAGCCTTTTACCTCCCCTGCCTGGGAGAGCAACTTCGTCGTCTTCGCCGGGGAAAGCGGAAACCCAATACCCGAGCAGCACACCAAAGATTACCTGCGCCGATGCTGCAAGTATGCCGCCCACTACGAGGCATGGCTTGTCCCTGAGCGGTTTATCTTGCTAGGCTACCAGTGCATGGGACTGGTCTCGCCGCAGGGCAAGGTGGTTGGCGCCCAACGAGGGGTATTCGACGGCCCGGTCTTTCACAGGCAGGCCGAGCGCTCCACAGCGGCTGAGGTCTTCCCCACTGAGCACGGCGGCGTATTCCTTTGCGTAGATACAGATGTCTACCGCCCCGAAGTCGCCCGGATAGCCGCCGGCATGGGCGCGCAGATTATAGTCTGCTCCCAGACCATCGGCAAGGATGACTACGCCAGCCATATGGTTCTTACCGGCGCCTGGAACGCCGCCCAGCTGGCCGGGTGCTACGTAATTGCGGTGAGCAACCAGTTTAGCTGTGTGAGCGCGCCGACACAGCTCACTCAACAACGGGACGGATTTCTCAGCCCGCCCAGCCTCAAAAAGCCTATGACACAACGATTTAACGTGGACAAGCTCGCGGAGCTGCGCCGACCAAAGCCGCTGAGCCAAAAATTCTACGACCTTCACCGGGAAGAGCTCATCGGGTGAGGGATGGGTATACGCAAAAAGCTCCCCGAGGCGGGGAGCTTTTTCTGTATGAATGTATGATGGTTAGTCAGAGACGGGGTAATGTAGGCATAATTCCCTATTTAACGCACATCTGCTCGCGGCCCGGACCCACCCCGACCATTACTATCGGGCAGCCTGCGGTCTCTTCCAGGAAAGCGATGTATTCCCGGCAAGCGCGTGGCAGTTCCGCAAAGGTGCGGCAGCCGGAGATGTCCTCACTAAAGCCTGGCAGCTCGGCGTAGACTGGGCGGCAGAGTTCCAGTTGCTCGATAGCTGCCGGGAAGCTGGTCAGCCGCTGCCCATCCTGGGTCTCGTAGGCGGTGCATACCTTTAGGGTAGAGATACCGCTTAGAGTATCCAGCTTGTTGACAATAAGACCGGTCAGGCCGTTGACACGTACCCCGTATCGGGCGATTACCGCATCGAACCAACCCACCCTGCGCGGGCGGCCGGTATTAGTGCCGTACTCGTGTCCAACATCGCGAATAGTGTTGCCGACTTCATCGAAGAGCTCGGTGGGGAAAGGTCCGCCGCCGACACGGGTCGTGTAGGCCTTTGCCACGCCCAGCACTTCATTTATTGCGGTGGGGCCAATGCCAGTGCCCACGCAGACCCCGCCCGAGACCGGGTTGGAGCTGGTCACGTAGGGATAAGTGCCCAAGTCAAGGTCGAGCAGGGTACCCTGGGCGCCCTCAAACAACACATTCTTGCCGTCCTGCAGCGCCTGCCAGGTAAGGTCGGAAACATCGCTGAGGTAGGGGCGCAGCCGTTTGCCGTACTCCTCAAATTCGGCGGTAATTTCCCACAGGTCAAGGGGCTGGCAACCATAGAAGTCGCTTAGCAGCTGGTTTTTGCGTGTGCCCACCGCCTGTATCTTCTGCCTGAGAAGGGTGGGGTCGCATAGCTCGTGCATACGCAGGCCGACACGCTCCGCTTTATCCATATAGCAGGGTCCGATGCCCCGGCGAGTGGTGCCGATCTTATCTTTGCCAAGGCCGTCCTCGCTAAGCCCGTCAAGGGTGATATGCCAAGGCATGACGACATGGGCCCTGGGGTCAATCCTCAGCCGGTCGCAGGAGACCCCCCGCGCGGTGATAGCATCGATTTCGCCAAGCAAAGTGGCTGGGTTTATAACCACACCACAGCCGATATAACAATCAACCTTGGGGTAAAGCACCCCCGAGGGCAGCAGGGCCAGCTTGTAGGTCTCGCCCTGGTGGCTGATAGTGTGGCCGGCGTTGTTACCGCCCTGTGAGCGCACAACCACATCCGAGCGGCTGGCAAGTATGTCGATAACCTTGCCCTTGCCCTCATCCCCCCACTGAACACCAACTACAACTTTAGCCGGCATGTCGAGCCCTCCTTTTATCTGTTAACAAGTAAATCTGAACTTCCTATACGGCATGCGCTTACAAGGCGTACCATATATTTGCTAAATGTCAAATATCCTTAAAACTGCGCCCGCAGCACTCCAAACAAAATCATCGCCGTAGTGGCCAGCACCATGTAGAGCAAAATTCGCCAAACCGGAGGCTTTGGCCGCCCGGGACCGAAGTTCACAGCGCGACACCCTTTCTGCGCATAAAGTACAATGCCCACGTTCTACCGTGAGCATTGTACCATGTATCGACAGGTATCGTCAAATGGCAATTGCCGCCGGGTTACCGCGCGCCGCCCGGGAATGTGGCCGCTATCGCCTCTACCATCGCGCCTATTTCCGCCAGCTGGGCGGCCTTTACGCTGGACTTTACGCTGAGCATACCCTCGAGAATATTCATGTTTTTGCACTTTTCTAGCATGGCGCGGATATGTCCGCCGCTGGTGGCTGCCCACGACCCGTTCTCGATTATGGCAACGGTGCGGCTTTGTATGTTGTGTGCCACAAGGTCACTTAGCATGGCCTCCATGGTCACGAAGATGCCGTTGTTATAGGTCGTGGAGGCAAAAACAAGGTGGCTCCACCGGAAGGCCGCCGACACTATCTCGGACGCCGGTGTGACCGAGACGTCGAACATCTGGGTCTTGATGCCTCTATCCCGCAGCCTGCAGGCCAGAATTTCCGCCGCGTTTTCGGTGTTGCCGTAAATAGACGCGTAGGCAATCATCACGCCCTGGTCTTCGGGCTGATAGCTGCTCCAGAGGACGTGCTTCGAGATGATGTCCCCAAGGTTTTCTCGCCAGACAAAGCCGTGCAGCGGGCAGATCATTTTAATGTCCAGCCCAGATGCTTTGCCCAGCAGAGCCGCTGTTTGGGGGCCGTACTTGCCAACAATGTTGGTGTAGTAGCGCCGGGTCTCGTCCATGTAGTCTCTCTCAAAAGCTACCTCGTCGGCGAAGAGCGCACCGTTTAGCGCCCCAAAGCACCCAAAGGCGTCGGCGGAAAAGAGTATCTTGTCGGTGTGGTCGTAAGTTACCATAACTTCCGGCCAGTGCACCATCGGCGCCATGAAGAATTCAAGGCGGTGTTTGCCGGCTTCCAGCGTATCGTTTTCCTTGACAACATGCACGCGGGAGTCGACCTCAAAGTCGTGGAACTGTTTAATCATCGCAAGGGTCTTGGCGTTGCAGACAATCTTAACGCCTGGGTATAAGTCGAGAATCTCCTTTATACCGGCCGAGTGGTCGGGCTCCATATGCTGCACGACCAGGTAGTCTAGATCTCTGCCGCCCAGCCCGTGGGCTACGTTTTCCAAAAACCGATGCTGCACGGCCTTGTCCACGGTGTCGAAGAGCACGGTTTTCTGGTCGAGCAAAAGGTAGGAGTTGTACGAAACCCCACCCGGGACGGAGTACACGCCCTCAAACATGGCCAGCCGCCGGTCGTTCGCGCCTACCCAAATTAGGTTGTTTGTAACTTTTCTTGTGCAGTGCATGAGCTTGCCTCCTTGTATAGTATGACTCGCGGCCCCGATATAGAGGCACCGCTGGATATAATACTGTGTCCTAACTTGGGCATTGTACCACGAATCGACAGGGGCGGTCAAACATTTTTGTGGTCTTGAAAATACGCATGGTTTTGCTTATACTGGGGATAGGTTACTCAGTTACCTGGAACCTCGTCAGATGCACAAGATGCGCTGCTACAGACTGTCAAGGAGGCTGCGACATGCTTATCCTACACGGCAAGAGCGTACAGACCGGCTCAGCCTGCGGGTCGGTGCATTTTTACCGGCCTGCGCAGAGCGCGTATCCGAGCGCCAACAGAAGTTCGGTACCTGGCATGGAGCTGACCGTACAGTCCGAAACCCGCCGGCTCGAGCAGGCACGCGCCCAGGCAATAACCCAGCTGTGCGAGCTTGCCCGCCGGTCAATGGTTGAGCTTGGCCCAAAACAAGCCCAGGTACTTGAAATCCACCGGCTGATGCTCGAGGATGCGGACTTCGCCGACACTGCCCGAGATTTTATCGCGGCGGATGGTGCAAGCGCCACACGGGCGGTTGAGTTGACTGCCCGCCGGTTGGCCGGGCTGCTCGAGAGCTCAGGGAGCGAGCATATCCGGCAGCGGGCTGACGACGTTTGGGACGCCGCCCGTCGGGTAATAGACATACTTGATGGGACTGCCGACAGCCCAAAGCTGCCCGAGTATCCGTTTATATTGGCGGCGGAGCAGCTGCTGCCCAGCCACCTTGCTGCCCTTGACAAAACCAAGCTGCTGGCAATTGTGCTGGCCGAGGGCGCAGAGCACTCGCACACGGCGGTGCTGGCAAGAGCAATCGGCGTTCCTGCGGTGTTCGGGGTGGGCAGCGGCCTAACTCGCGAGCTGGACGGTGTGCCAGCCATTGTGGACGGCAACGCCGGCAAAGTATATATCCGGCCGGACAAATCTATAACTGCGATATTTGCTCGGCTAAATAGCGCATCTGGGCGTCCTGTGCTCAAGGCTGCTACGTCCTGCGTTACACTTGACGGTGTATCTGTGGCCGTCACTGCGAGCATAGGCGGTGTGGAGGAAGCAGCCCACGCCCTGCGGCAAGGTGCGGACGGAGTCGGGCTCCTGCGCAGTGAGCTGTTGTTTTTTGGCGCAACCATCTACCCCAGCGAAGACGAACAGTTGGATGCATACCGACAAATTGTAGAAAATATGAGTGGCAAGCGGGTTTGCGTGCGTACTCTTGACCTAGGTGGGGACAAGCCTGCGGCCTATCTTCCCTTGCCGTGGGAAGAGAATCCGGCCCTGGGGTTGCGGGGCGGGCGGATCAGTCTTGAGCACCCGGAGCTGCTCCGCACCCAGCTGCGAGCGCTTTACCGCGCATCGGCTTTTGGCAACGTTGCCATACTATTCCCGATGGTGAGCGCGCTCTGGGAGGCCCGGGAGCTGCTAAGCCACGCAGCCCGGGCTCGGCAGGAGCTGTGGGAGCGGGGTCTCCCTTTTAATGAAGGCGTACAGCTGGGTATAATGATAGAGACCCCTGCGGCAGCGCTAATCAGCGGCGAACTTGCGGCCATCGCCGATTTTTTCAGCATTGGCAGCAACGACCTTACCCAGTACGCTTTGGCCGCCGACCGGCAGAGCGGCAGGGTGGTTCGGTACTACGACCAGACACACCCGGCGGTGCTGCGGCTGATCGAACTGGCCTGCCAAAGTGCGGTGGCCGCGGGCATTCCCATAAGCCTTTGCGGAGAGTTGGCCGGGAACATCGACTTCACCCGGCAGCTGCTGCGGATGGGGGTGCGGGAGCTTTCGGTGGCGCCGCACAGGGTATCTGCGCTGTGTAAAAAAATCCGGGGGATTTTTATAAATGATTGACAACTGCCGTGGTTGCGGGGTAAAATGGACAAACTGGCAGATGTAGGGGCAATTGCCAATACATCCGCAAAGCTTGTGGGCGCTAGCGCCCCTACAAACGGAACCATTCCGTAGCAGCGGATACCACCATATGGGGGGCAACTATATGCAACAACTAATCGAGCAGCTAAAGGCACAGATAGCGGGCCAGATTGCGGAGGCCCAGGACACTACCGAGCTAAGCGCGGTACATGGGCGCTTTCTTGGCAAGAAGGGCGAAATTTCCGTGCTTATGCAGGGGCTTGGCAAGCTGAGCAAAGAGGAGCGTCCGGCGGCCGGACAGCTTATAAACGAGCTGCGCGACTGGGCCACCGAGCAGCTGGGGATCAAAGAAAGCAGCCTTGCCCAATGGGAGCTCACCCGGAGGTACAAGCAGGAGGCGATCGATGTCACCCTGCCGGGTACCGGGCGCGAGATGGGCGGCTCACACCCGATAAACCTTGTGCGTGCTGAGCTTTGCCGTGTGTTTGCGGGGCTTGGCTTCGAAGTGGTCGAGAGCCCGGAGGTAGAGCTGGTCAACTACTGCTTCACCGCGCTGAACGTGCCGCCAAACCACCCCTCCCGGGACAGGCAGGATACATTTTATATCAGCGAGGACGTTGCGCTGCGCCCCCACACTTCCCCGGGGCAGATACGCACGATGGAAAATCAGAAGCCACCCATTAAAGTAGTTGTGCCCGGCCGAGTTTTCCGCAGGGACGACGATGCCTCACACTCACCCATGTTCCATCAAATCGAGGGTCTGGTGGTGGATAAAGGCATAAACCTTTGCGACCTGTTGGGACTGCTGACCACACTTGCCAAGACCCTATTTGAGCCGGACGTTGATGTGCGCTTCCGCCCGTCATACTTCCCGTTCACCGAGCCCAGCGTCGAGGTGGACGTGAGCTGCTTTGTCTGCTCGGGCAAGGGTTGCGGCCTCTGTAAAGGCACCGGCTGGATTGAGATTTTGGGCGCCGGCGTGGTTAACCGCAAGGTGCTGGCCGGCTGCGGAATCGACCCGGATGTCTATTCAGGGATGGCATTCGGAGCGGGGCTCGAGAGGATGGCCATGCTAAAATATGGCATTGGGAATATTCAGATACTTTATGATAACGACTTGAGGATGATTGGGCAGTTTTAGGTTGCTTGGATTTATGCGAACGCAAAGTGCACTCCCTCCGGCGCTACGTGCCACCTCCCTCTAGGAGGGAGGCTGGGGTAAGTTTCAGAAAGAGCAGCCCCTAAGCCCCTCTCCCAGAGGGGAATCGCCTATCACAGCAACAGAAGGAATAGGCGCCGCCCGGCGCGGCGGATTACACTGGAATTTGCTGTAGGGCCACATTTGCCTGGCCCGCGAACTTACGGCGATGTTCATGGTTTTACATGATACAATGTCGCTGCATATGCCAAAGTTTCACATTCAGGAAAAGGGGTAGAGAATATGCTATTGCCGCTGAGTTGGCTAAATGAATACGTTGACACGAGCGCTATTCCGGTGGAGGAGCTACAGGCGCGGCTATTTTCCGCCGGCTTCGAGGTGGAGGAAATCGTCTATCCCGGCGCGGAAATTTCCGGCTGTGTGGTGGGTAAAATTACCGAGATTACCCAGCACCCGGACGCAGACAAGCTGGTTATCTGCCAGGTGGACTGCGGGCCAAGCGGACAGTTCCAGGTTGTGACAGGCGCGACAAACGTCAAGACCGGACACTTTGTGCCGGTGGCGCTGGACGGCGCCACACTCTGCGGCGGCGTGAAGATAACAAGCGGGCAGCTGCGCGGGCAGGTATCCCAGGGGATGCTCTGCTCCGGCGAAGAACTTGGCATCGACGACGACTGGTACGACGGCGCCGGGGTGCACGGAATTCTTATATTTGGGCCCGAGGTTACCACGCCGGGCGTGGACGCAAAGGCGCTGCTGGGGCTGGACGACTGCGTGATGGATATCAGCGTGACGGCCAACCGGCCTGACTGCCAGTGTGTCTACGGCATGGCCCGCGAGGTTGCGGCGGCCTTTTCGCTCCCCTTGCGGGAGCTCGAGCTGGACTACAAAACTACCGGTGGCCCGTCCGACCTCAAGGTGAGTGTGCAGGACTCCGAGCTCTGCCCGCGGTATATTGGCAGGCAGGTGCGGCGGGTTAAAATCGGGCCTTCTCCGGTTGAAATGCGGCGCAAGCTGCGGCTATGCGGGCATGGAGTTCACAGCAACGTTGTGGACGTTACCAACTACATTCTGCTTGAGCTTGGGCAACCGATGCACGCCTTTGACGCAAGCAAGGTCGCTGGCGGCGAGATCGTTGTACGCCGGGCTACCGCCGGGGAGAAAATCATCACCCTGGACGAGCGCGACCACACCCTGACCACCGAGAACCTGCTCATCTGTGACGGCAGCAAACCCAAGGCTTTAGCTGGAGTTATGGGCGGCCTTGAGAGCGGGATTGCGGACAATACCGCCGAGATAATCTTCGAGTCGGCGGTTTTTGAGAAGGCAAATATCCGGCGGACGTCGCGCTCGCTTGGCCAGAGCAGCGACGCCTCCAAGCGCTACGAGAAGGGGCTGGACGACCACACCCCCGCCCTCGCGCTGGAGCGTGCCCTCCACCTGATGGATAAATATGGGTTTGGCGCGGTCAGCGAGAGTAGCGTCGACGTCTGGGCGAACCCAGACAAAGTCAACCCGACTATCCGCACGACTATTGCTAAGATAAACGCTGTCCTGGGTATCGAAGTGCCGGCGACGACTATGCGGGAAATACTCGAGCGACTGAACTTTGTGGTTACCCTCAGCGACGACGAAATCACTGCTACACCGCCCTTTTACCGGGAGGACATCGAAGAGTTCCCATGCCTGGCCGAAGAGGTCATCCGCATCTACGGCTTCGAGCACCTCACCCCTACAATGATGGACGAGGCGGCCATTACCCCCGGTGGGTTGAGCGAGCAGCAGCTGGTAAGAGAAAAGCTCTGCATTGCCACCATGAGCCAGGGTTTTTGCGAGACGATACACTACTCGTTCCACTCCCCACGCGACCTCGACATGCTCGGCCTGCCTGCAGGCGCACGTGCCCGCGATACGGTGGCCATCGAGAACCCAATCAGTGAGAATTATACGATAATGCGCCGCACGCTTGTCCCATCTATACTAAAGACAATTGCCCGCAACTGCAAGCGCGGGGTGAACGCGGGGCGGCTGTACGAGCTTGCCAACGAATATATTCCGCGGCCGGGCGAGTCTCTGCCTGAGGAAGTGCCGATGCTCTGCCTAGGCCTGTTCGGCGAGGGCGAAGACTACCTGAGCGCCAAGGGCGCGCTCGAGCAAATTTGCGATACCCTCGGTGTAGCGCTGACCTATGAAAAAGCCAACTTTGACAGCGATGAAGCACCGACTTATCTTCATCCCGGCAGGGCAGCGGCGCTGCGGCTAAATGGCGAAGTTATAGGGTATTTGGGCCAGCTGGCTTACCCGGTGCAGCAAAACTTCGAGATTGCCCGCCCAGTCTTTATAGCTCAGCTGGACGCGCGTGTGCTCTTGGGTGCGTCCCCGGCAAGAGCCCGCTTTAGCCCGCTGCCGGCTCACCTTGAAGTTGAGCGCGACCTCGCGCTTGTGGCCGACGAGGCCCTCACCAACGGCGAGATCGAAGCTGCTATCACCGGGGCTTGCGGACAGGTCAGTCGGGTGCGCCTGTTCGACATCTACCGCTCCGAACAGCTGGGCGAGGGCAAGAAGAGCATGGCTTACACCCTGACCTTCACCCCCGGGGACAGCGCGCTCACCGGAGAACAGGTGGACGGTTTTGTGGGCGAGATACTCGCCGCGCTTGAAAAGCTAGGGGCCAAGATACGCGGGTAAAAGCAGAATAGTTAAGCGGCGGGTTTTGCCCCGCCGCTTTGGTTTTTATCTATGTGCCGCATTATCCCCAGGGGGAGGTCAACCACCGTCAGCGTCTTTCCGAGCGGGCGCAGGATTTTGAGAATTGTTGAGAGTTGTGGGTCGGTTTTGCTGTTCTCAATCCGCGCAATGTGGGTCTGGTTGACTCCGCAAACTGCGTCAAGCTCCGACTGTGTCATCCCCCGCTCCTTTCGGGCGCTGAGAATCTCTCTGACCAGCCGCACCTGCAAGTCTATTTCGTCCACGGGAGACTCACCATTTTTGTTCTCGTAAAAGATAACTTTGAAAATTAATAGCATCTCCCGTCAAAAAAATTATATAACGAATTCGTTCTATCGTCAAATTACCCTCTTACTTATGATACTTCCCCCCGCGCAAAATGCACCCGCCCCGGTAAATCTGTTCGAGCAGCATAACCCGAGCCAGCTGGTGTGGGAACGTCATGTCGGAAAGCGACAGGCGCAAGCTCGCCTGTCTTTTCAACTCAGGGCAAAGCCCGTGAGAAGAGCCGATGATAAATGCCGGCGGCTGTCCCTGCCCGGCGCAGCGCTCAAGCAGAGCGGCCAGCTTTTCGGACGAGAGCTGCTCGCCCTCCACGCAAAGGGGGATTGCAAACCCGCCCTTGGGCAGCCTAGCTCGAATTTGCTCGCCCTCCACCGCGAGGGCTTTTTCGACTTGCGCCTGCGAGGGGGCGCTGGGCAGCCGGTGGGCTGGCAGCTCGGTTATCTGCAGCTTAAAGTACGGGGATATTAGCTGGCGGTAATGGGCACACCCCTCCGCCAGCCAGTCCTGCCCCAGTTTGCCAACCGCCAGAATGTGTATGTTTAACATTAAATTCTCCGTTGCCTGCACGGCAATATTGTGGCAGCAGCAGGACGCCCAGTTGCGTCCTCTACACCGGTTCCTTCTCTTCTTCGGAATCCTCGTCCGGCTCGATCTCTTCAAGGCCTGTGATATCTTCGCCTTCATCGGCTGTCTCCGGCCCTTCTTCCTCTATGGTGGGCAGCGCCTCGGCTTCATCCGGTAGCTCTTCTTTGGTGTCCGGTATTTCCTCAGTAAGCTCAGGTGTTTCCGCGACTTCTTCGAGTTCGGGTTCGGGCGGCGGGTCTATCTCCCGTTCAAAGTCGTCGAGAGAGACGTAGAGTGGTACCGGTTCGCGCTCTTCAGTGGGTGCTTCGCAGGCAAGGGCAAGTGCCGCCGCGACCCGACGGAGCTCTTTTTCCTGGTTTTGCAAAAAGTCGAGGGCCCAGACCCTGTGCAGCCGCCAGCCGCCTCGAGTTAGCATCTCGTCGCGCAGGTGGAGGCGGTCGTATGTAGTGGCGGCCGAGCGGTATCCCTCCC
>Ga0136643_10002042_pt1 | contig 25653 bp, 18 predicted proteins | sample TergutLab28metaG_FD_96883 | JGI IMG/M metagenome (GOLD analysis project Ga0136643, IMG submission 96883) | Labiotermes labralis P1 segment gut microbial communities from Petit-Saut dam, French Guiana - Lab288 P1 (version 3) (version 3) | ecosystem: Host-associated > Arthropoda: Insects >... | reverse complement strand
TATTGATTGTGTAATGTTTAGTTTAATCATTTTATTTACTTAGCATGTAATTATAGATGACTATTTCCACATCTTTGTAAGATTTATGGAATGTAAATAAATACTATACTATACTACTATACTATGTATGTAGAAATAATATCAAGCTACGAATTCATGGCCTTGAAGTTTTGAAGTATACAAATACCAACAACTTTATTTTGTAACAACTTAACTGTCTCAAAACTGCATTTGGGTGGGGGGGAGTCTGGCCTGAAAATGGGCCAAAGCACCACAGAACAAGCAGAACATATGGACTGCGAAAATAGTTCACAAAAACATAACACAATTTGTGAAGCTGATATTCTGAGATACAATACTGTGGTCAGGTGGCTAGTATTCATGCTGTTGATCTAGTATATTCTGGGTTTGTGTTTAGAACCAAAGACTGTCACTGAGGTATCTGTAGGTGTCCATAGTCCCTTCATAAAAATTCTGTGTATACATGAAAAGAGTTAATGAAGCCTGAGAAAATGTCATTAAATAATCAATCAATTTTATACCCTGAGAACAATTAATACAATTACAGTCCCATGACAATTTTAACACTGATCATTCATTTGTGATTTACCATACCATCAGTGTCACCAGCAGCATGAAACAAGCTTAAATGAAACATAATGAACTCAAAATACAACACACCTCAAGAAGGGCTGCATGAATATTCTATTCCAGGAAGTGTCCAGCTTGAAACTACTCATAAAAATGTAACCCCAAGCACCTTATGGGGGAGAAGGCAAGCAAAGAAACACAGAACACACAGGCTCAGCTTACTGGAAGCATCAAATAGTGTCAACATAATGGCATGACAATACCAAAGCCTGGAATTCAATTTCCAGCACAGTCACTTCAAATCTTGTTACTATCACATCCAAAAGACAAAGCATTTACCGAAGCAAAAGAGTGTCATTCCCTGTTACGTAGGCAAACTGCCCACCACAACAGCGTCAAACATAAAAATGGAAATAAAAGTATGTAAAGTAATTGTACACTTGTTGTTGCTTTACAGCTTTATGAAATATACATGCTCTTTTTTATATATGAATCTTTCTCTTGTTAATGTGTAACTACTTAATTCTGCAAATCTGCATAGTGTCACTAGCATACTTTGATGACTGTGATGTATCTGGTTGTTCAGGCATTTTAAAAATATTTTGATGATATTTAACATTCAAGTGACCATGCATAACGATAAATTCTTATAAAAAACCAACCAGATGCACTAATTTCTCAAATTTATTTTTGGAATTAAACTCTGCATGTTTCAGACAGTTCCTCTGTCCATCATCAGGAGTTTTTCACTGTATGCACAGAAGGGGTATACGTCATACGGGTTTGCTGACAGCTTGCCAGCAGGGTCAGGACCCTGCTCATAAGCTGTCAGCAAACCTGTATGACGTATACCACTTCTGTGCCTACAGTGAAAAATTCCTGATGATGGACAGAGGAACTGGACGTATACCACTTCTGTGTGTACAGTAAAAAACTCCTGATGATGGCCAGAGGAACTGTCTGAAACAAGCAGAGTTTTATTCCAAAAACAAATTTGAGAAATTAGTGGATCTAGTTGGTTTTATTATAAGAAGATGATATTTAAATTTGTGTGGACAAAGATTAAACAGATTACTGTTAGGCAGAAGATATATTTAACACACACAAAAGTTTAATGACACTTTTAAAGCATTTACTTTGATACAGAAGAACTAATAATGTGTATTTATACAGAGGAGAATAAGTCCAACAGCACGCTAACAGGCTATCTACAATACGCATAAGAAACAGAAATGAAATTTTTACACCTGATGTTCAATGTATGGGCATAAAAAGGACAAAACAGATCTAAAAACCGTAATGGAAATGTGTTAACTAAATGATGATTCCAACAACTCCTGAAGGCAAAACCAAGATGTGAAAGGTATGAAAATAGCAGCAAGTGCCAATCAAAAAACCAGCCTACCAATGAGAAAGTTCTTACCATAGTCCACTGTTGGAGGTGGGTATTCTGATGTGTCACCCCGAGGCGGGGAAGATTTACCTACATCTGTGTATATGGAAAGCAAAGAGAGATCAGACCAACCCAGGGAAAGGAAAGTTGACTGCAAGATGACTTCACAGGAAATACATTCACATTTATTAAAACAATACTGCACTGTATGAACATTACACAAGTCACACTTCATTCTAACTCTCTATAATATACGCATAGCTTCAAGAGGACTTGATTTAGGAGTTTCAGAATATGAAGTTGTTGAACTTCTAAGCTAAAGAGAATGCTATTCACTTTCATTTCAGATGCTGTAGTAATTATCCTAACTAAAGATTACTGCTCAAGGACCACCAAATTTCATGCAGCAGGAAGCAAATAAAAAGTTGTAGTATCTTATCTTAAACCTCTATAAGCAGTGTATAAATGTATGCACAGTGTAAACCACAATAAGCGAATGTCAGTTCAAATTTACTGTTTTGTTTTTCCAAGCCAATTAAATTGATACCAAACATCAACAGCATATAATGTACATGTAACAGTAAGCATAAGATCTACTGCATGACAGTTTTTTAATAATTTAAGCAATAACCAATAACTTGAAAGATAAAAACCACTTTCAAAGGGTTGACTGATATTACATCATACTGTAGAGATGTAGAATACATAAGAAGTTGGAAAACCTGAAAAGAAGAGATCCCGTGGGAAGACATGTGATCGTATTAAATGTGTTACAGACCAACAAATGCACTGTAATGGTATTGATGCACTTGTGATGTAGTATGGTTACCAACATATTTTTGCCACTCGTGTGGCCATCCTCAGGGTGATTTCTTTGAGAAGAGGAATAAAATTGTAGCTAAAATGTGTCTGAATCATTCAACAGCATTAAAAACCACATAATTTCTGGTTAAAAGTCACTGTAGAATAATAAAATGAAATAAAATATGGATGACTAGAAAAATATGGGAAGTTAAAATTATTTGGAGTGTGAACTACTCAGAGCAGATTCTGAACAGATGACCATACAGACTACACATTGCCCAACAATCTGGATTATAATTCACCACATGTATCTGCTAATACATCACTCAACATACTCCAAATAATTTTAAATTCTGATATTGTTATCATCATCCATGTTTTATTTTATTATTCAACAGTGACTTTTAACCAGAAATTATATTGGTTTTAATACTGTGGAGTGACTCAGACACATGTAATTACTATTGCACTCTTGTTCTCAAATCAGTCAAACTGAGGATGGTCACTGGTCAAAACATGTGGGTGACCATAATACAATACAAGTACATTAATAAAACTGAAGTGCATTTGTTTATCTTTAATACATTTTATGCACCTAATTAATGCATGAAATATGGAATATATCAAACTGGTGATTGCACTATTTGTCAACTTAACAGCTGAAGTTTATGACTGATTATTTGTATTAATTCCTTCCAAATACAATTCATCACAGTCAATCCAAAGAAACAGAATACCGAACCAGCTAAAAACCATTTACATTTTAGTCCAGCATTAAGTTTTAAACTTGCCCATGCAATGTCAATGGACTGCTATGACAATTGACAAGGATGATTTCTGTCTTTTATTTGAATCCCACTGAATAACTCTAGGTGGCACTTGTTGCGAGAAATACGTGAACAAAATGAAGGAAACAATTTAACCTACACTAGTGTTCACAAAAACTAAATGGAATGTAAAATTTCACTTAGCAAGAAAAGGGTTAATGTGGAATAACACTTGAAAACTCCTCTATTATGTAAAGTTTCATGCAAATATGCATAAGATCCATCACTCTCAACAAAAAACTGTGCCAATAAACCATTTTATGATCCATGTCAGTCCAGTCAGCTCTCTGTTTCCATAAAACACATTTTAGTCATCATTAGGATCTGAAGTTGTCTCATTCCATGGTATTTCCAACCAAAGATCTGTATGTATTTTGTGTTCCCATCTCAACCTCTTCCATTTAACCACTGTAATATAATTAGGTAGCGAATACAAAATCCATTTCCTTGTTACTTGTGTTACTATTGGTCTAAATATTTTCTTCAGAATTTTGTTTCCAGATATCTTTCAGTCAAATATTAAGTTTTGCACTCATACGAGAAGTAGGTACTAATATAATTATATTTCTCTAATATTCATTCTTTAGAAAGACAATTCTTCAGTTATATATAGCATGCGTTTCCTGATATGACCCTTATATAATTTCAGATTTTCAATGAACTCTATGAACTGTTTCTAAATATTGACTGAGAAAGACAGACAGACAGACAGACAGACAGACAGATCGACAGACAGCATAAACAACATGCTATATATCATAGAGATACAAATACTTCATATTCTGAATCTTAAAAATCAAGGCCAGCAACCATACAGCTGGCAAGAATATACACAAACCTGGCAAGGAATAAGCAATATTCCCATGGAACTAGAATGAAGTAAGAAGGTGTAACACATAAAAATACATTTGTAGTGCATGAAATCAACTGAATGGCCACTTAAAATTAATATGCAAATGCTTTTAGAGCATATATATATATATATATATATATGTTGCAGGGCATTAAATGATCTCAATGAGTGTACATTCTTCATATGAAAAGAGGAAAAAAGTATATTTCTCTTATCAGAATGATTTGGCTCTTGACATTTTGTTAACTCCAATCTAATCTTTAAATTAAAAAAAAATAATAAAAAAAAATGCTATAAATTTTGACTCATTTCACGCCTTCATTCACCCATAATTTGTTGCTTTGCTGTTTTACTCTGCTTATGCTGACATGCGTTCTTGTAAATGGACACAAATGACACCTCAGTAAAATCGCTGTACAGGAAATGTTGATCTCATGCACTGCAGTGATATACACAGTTACCATGAAGCATCTTGAGGCATACTAAGAGCTAAATGTTAAGATACACACTACACAATGCCATCTCATGTCCCTAAGATGCACTATGTTAAAAGTGTACTGTTTTATTACAACACAGAAATCAGGAAAGTAGATTAAAACTGCGTGTGCATAGTCTCAAGTTTGTGCCTTTTGGACTCTATGCTGATTAGGACAGCATTCCAGCAAACTGTGAGGTTAAGGTGGCTTAGAAGACATTAAGGCAATCAATCAAGCCATATCAAATCACCTGATAATCAGCAAGGAGACTGGCTATAAAATGGATGGTCAGGGTTCAATTTCCAGCAAGGGTATTAAAAATGTCTCTCTCTTCACACTGGTGAAATATTTCACTTTATTCACTAGTACAAAATAAACTTCCATTTTATAGCTGTAAATTAGAGGAAAGAACCTCACCTTATATTAAGATAATAAATACATGAATTTATTCGCATAAATCTAACCTCAAGTTTTGGACACTGAGGAAATATTATGTATTGCAATGAAGTGTCCAAGGAATTGTATTCTTTACAAAGGAAGTAACTATAATGCTGATATTAATGGCTGTCCTATTTCATAATATTTTTAAAAGTTTAAGACAACTGGATACTGTGAACAGATAAACGGATAAGCTTAGTTCTTGATACGGTAAAACCCGTACTTTGCGTTCCTGAATTTTGTGTTTTCCAAGATTTTATATACTTTTTGTACAGTTCTGGCCAAATGTCCATAGGAATGATATTTCCTGGATTTTTCACCATTTTAGATGGTCCCTACAAAAACATAAATTCGGGGCTTTACTGTATACTGTATAGGGTGATCTCTTCCAACTTGCACTAAGATTTCAAAGGAGAGTACAGAGGAAACAGTGAATGAATTAGCAGAGCATATGGGGTTATTCAAAATGTTCATCACTTCACATAAAATTATTTCACAGCACATCTATGCAGACCTGAATACAAATTCTGAATATGAAACTGGCAAATAATTTCACAATCCACATCACTACATCAATGGAAACTAAATAATGTACCATTATGAGTAAAACAGTGTAACAATTATGTGAGAAAACGATGGTATTTGAAGAGGTTTAACATTATTTTCAATGGACAATTAATTAACAAGTGAAGTAGTTATACAAAACTAACAATAGTTCTTGGAAGTACTTGCAACTATTACGTTCTCTAAAATGTTCAACATGCACACTATGGATAACAGGAACTATTCAGGGATCCATTTTTATACAAAATTTTTACTAGAACAGACTTCAACTAAGTAAGTTTATGTTATATACCCTCACAGTTTATGACTAATGTATTATAAAAATAAGGGAAAAAGTTAAACATAGCATTTTGAATAACTCTATACTTGAATAAACCATATGGCAAGTATTATAACAGGCAGTAATACCCTTGTTTCATTTGGGGATGTGACACCACTTTGTACTGAACAGCACAACTGCACAGAAGAAAGACATACCTTTCAGGGTAAACACATACTGCTACAATCAGAATTAACCAGCTAGACACTTTAACTAGTGCAAAAAGGAAATTCTTTACAGCCACAGATGTACAAAATCTGAGTCTGAACAGACGAACTGTACCAGCTGAACACTTAAATCAGAATGGATAGCACTGCCATTTAAAATACTGAGTCAGACGTACACATTAAATTAACATGATTTATATTAGAAAGCACACAGGCAATATTATTGACATGTTACTCACCAAGTGTTCGGACAGTGATAACCTTGCTGAGCATACCGTCACCTAGAGCATTCTTTCCAACTACCTGGAACTCGTATGTTGTACCTGATGAGAGCCTGTTTATTGTAACCTGAGTGCTTCCAGGAGGTGTCACTGGAATGGTGGACCAATCTGACACTCCAGCTTCCCTGTACCTGCAGTACAAAAAGAAACACAGACTGCAATTTGAAGACATATTTTGCAGAAATGACCTTTGTAATTTATGTTTTGTATCTTGCCATACCTTCCATGAAAAACCATTCCGCTCCTTAAAATTTGGCGTACGGTGTGGTGTCTCTCAACAGACCATGATTGGTTCCACTTTCTTCAGACAAAAAGTAACAGCAGAAAATTACTGTGAACTGTTAGTATTTATTAATTTTGTATCTTTGTTGGAAGTGGATGAATAAGACTGCTGGGTCCAACAGGATGGGGCAACAGCAAATTTAATCAGACAAATGTTGCATGAATCCTTCAGTGAGCAAGCCATTTCTTGAAAATTGTGGCCCCCTCCAGACGCTGGACCTAACACTACTGTATTTCTATCCTTGGGTTGTTGAAAGACATTGTGTAAACAAACAACCCACACACACACACACACAGCAGAAGAACTTAAGCAAAATATTCAGCTGACCATTTCTATTGTCACTTAAGAAACTCTTCACTGAGTTGCGTCAAACATGAGGGGAAGAGTCAATGCATGTATTACTAAGCATGACAAATATACACAACACTTAAAATAACATTGTGTTTGACAAAGAATATTGGTGTATTACACATACAGTCGAACACAACTATATTTCACCTAGTAGTACAGTAGGAATACAATTACATGTTTTGGCCCTATATGTGGGCCATCTTCAGGTTGTGATTTAACTTATGGAGCAGCTATACAAGATGTGTGGGGTGTTCTTTGAGGGTATTGGGGTTTGGGTGGGGGGAACAAGATCTCGTTGTTTCAATAGTGGGTACCATGACCTAGGGCTGTTACAAATGAATTATCATTAGTTGTTTATGTACATATGTCTAAGTATGTTACTATTCTTATGCTAAGGATATGTTACAAGTAGTATCATTAGTAAAATTGTTGTCAATATACTTAAAAACTAGCATGCTATAATGTTATAGTTCATAAAACTCTAGCAATAATACTATCACTCAGTGTCAGTCAATATTTTCATGTGTTATTTGCACCAAAACTTGTTTCTATAGGCTAAGCAATGTTATAACAGAGCAGCGTTTCCACTGGGTGTGCTATTTTAGCTGAGGTGGGTTTTTTGGCAGTGGCGCGCGTTTGCGTAGTTAGGTGGAATCGTGGCATGGATGGGTTCCAATCCGGATGCTCTTCTATATTCTACCGCCTCTTTTTAGGTGGGGGTGTCTGTGGATTATGGAGGTGTAGGTCCGCTATTCAGTTATTAGAGCAGTTGGTCGTCTTGTACAGGCCGGGAGTCATGTGGGATTTCTTCTGTTTTTACTGTCACATCACACTAAATGGTAGCATAGTTGTACCAGTACACTGCATCATGGTGTATCTGAGTGGTTCTATTATTGTATAGAGAAAGTTTTCATAATTTAAACACAGTTTAGTTTTACATTCACAGATTTAACATAAATCACTATCTTGTGTTTGCACCCTCACTCAGGAGAGTTGCACATGTGGAAAAAGAAAAAGAAAAGAAAATATCACAGCTGTCATAAGGTATGTGTGGTATTTAGGTGTGTGTGGTCACTGTACATAAACAACTAATGATAATTCACTTGTAACAGCCCTAGGTCATGGTACCCACTACTGAAACAATGAGATCTCGTTCCCCCAACCCAACCCCCAATACCCTCAAGAACACCCCACACATCTTCTATAGCTGCTCTGTAAGTTAAATCACAACCTGAAACTGGCCCATATATAGGTCCGAAACATGTGGTTGTATTCCTACTGTACTACTAGGTGAAATATAGTTGTGTTCAACTGTATGTGTAATACATGAAAATTCTTTGTCATTGAACCAACACAACGGAGATGACACACCTCAAAATTATGACAATGTGTTTGTTTCCAGATTTTAATGCATTTAATTTTTATGAACAGATCACGTTTCAAAAAACTGGTTGCATGACTTCTCTGATTAAATGCTACAAAACTTCATATGCAAAGCTGGGATAGCTCAGTTAATATAACGGCAGATAGATGCCAGAGGAATCATGGTTCAATTCCCAGCAGCTGCAGGAAATTTATCCTTTTCCCTAAAGCATCCAGACGAGCCCTCAGGTCACTTGGCCTTCTATTAAAAGGTTAACAGTAGCTCACTCCCCAGCAATAATGTGCACTTGTCATTAACCTGATTACTCACCTCCCTTTAGTAACAATGTTCAGAACACTTGAAATTAAACCTCCATTCCCTACACATCTTTCTACAATGCTGCTCATTTAGGTACATGGAGAAATTTATCTTCTTTCATCATAAGTAGTACATAATGAAAGCAAGAGATACCATATTTAATCAAATGCAAGATGAGGTCTTTTCCTGAAATTTGGTGCTTAAATATATGAGGTTGTTTTAAATGTGCCAAAGCAGACTGTGCTGTACCGGACCACACCAAACCAGAATGCTCTGAACCAGACCATGGGGAGCCAAACAAAGAGCTGCAACACCAAATTGTCAAGTGCAGACAAAAGAGAGAACAGAGCTGGCTAAAGATCAATGACACAATCTTTCTTTTTTTTTTTATTTTCTTTTTTTCCCCCCTCCCCCCTTTATCAACTGTCTGAATTTTTTAAAGATGCATGACATGCCAAATGTCAGCTCTGGTTCTATCACAGGCCAAGAAAAACCTAACTATTAGACTCAAAAATAAAACCTGGACCAAACCCAAATTACAAACCATAAAAACAGTCATAACTCAAACTGACCAAATTACAGACACAACATAAAAACCAGAACACACATGTTTAAAATATTTAACACCACTAACACCATCACTCAAGAAAACTGTGTATCTTCTTCATGGGTTCAATTAAGTTTATAACCAAGAAATATAAATGTATTTTTTCATCAGTGTGGATCAGAACAGCATGGCACCACAGCACATCTCACCAGAAGTGACTGTTAAGGGTTGTCAGAAGTGCTGTATATCCAATCCAATGGATGAGACTGATGATGATATGTTGTGGAATGGCAGTGAAGAGGATGGGAATGTTAGGAGTGAGTGTGAGGAAGATGAAGGCACTGACTGTGAAGATGGAGACAGTGAAACTGATTGGTAAAGGTAGATAGAATATGAAATGCTTCATGTATTAAGTGTACGAAGTTAATTGTAAAATATTTTTTCTTAGCAGATGTTTCATTTTTGGGGATCTGTATTAGGTGTTGATAGATACATTTCCCTTGGCAGACATGTTTTATTTTCAGGGTCATCTTAGATTAGAGTCGTCTTGCATACAAGTAAATATGATATAAAAATAGCACTTACCAGATAGTGTAATCCTGCTTGTAGTCTGGTCCACCACTATATCCTGGCAACCATTGCAGAGTGACAGCAGTTTCACTAGCATTTGCAGAGACATTATATGGTGCATGTGGCTGTGTGCCCTCCACAACAAGTTGTGTTGTAGTCACAATCGTTGCCACCTCATTGGATGCTACACACTGGTAAAAACCAAAGTCTGTTCTTCGTAGCCCTTCAATTGTTATGTTACCACCACTAACTCGGACACGGTTTCGTTGAAGAGGAGATCCATCCCTCTGTTAAAATTGAGAAGTAGAAAGTGGCATGTCCTCAGAGTTATATCTTCCTGTCTTGCAGTCATTATTTCTAGGTTAAGGGAAATCACAATTGCATTTTTTTTTTCTCAAGCACTCTTAGAGAAGAAATTTCAGGCAGTGATGTGCTTGGGTAAGGGAAGAAATGGATGACCAGGTTGCAAGTCTTGGCAAGGCAGGTATTATTGTCTTCCCATTACATCCAGACTGGCTTTGGTGCCTACCAAACCTTCTAGGCAATGCGTATCAAAAGCTGTCTCCTGTGGAGTAAAGCAGGCAGAATGTAAAGCTGACTGATCACCTCCATCCAGACCCAAGGTCCAAAATGTGTGGTGACTTACCTCCATGTCCATTATACGCTACCACAGCATGGTGATTATGTCCAGATGTAACTCTACATTTGCACGTCTTAACAGATAAATTTTAACAGGCTGGTTTAATGATCCTTGTGGCAAAGACAGTTTATTAAGAACTTTGAAATTAATAGACTGGTAAATATGCATGCAGCTCTGAACACAGAAATGCACACAAACACTTACCCGCTGCCATTGGATGGTTGGCTTTTGAGTGCCTTCTGTCTCTTGAGCATCACAGTGCATTTCTACAGTCTCTCCCACTTTGCGCTGATACATACTATCTGGCTCAATAGTGAACACTGGTGGTTTACGGACTAGAACTTCCATTGGGCCAGAAGAACCCTGAGTTCCTTGGGCATTGTATGGAGTACATGTGTACCGGCCTTCATGGTTCTGGTTCACCTACAGGACGAAAAAAAGTGCCATACCAGACTCCCTCATTTTTAATGCTTGCAATGTATATAGCAGTTAAACACTGATAACACTTTGACAGATGTAAACGGAAATGAGAGATACACATATTGTGTCAAAGACCATTAATCAGTGTTACTGATGTCACATTACACTACTAATTGCATAAAGACAGACAGAATGAAAAGCTCACATCTGATGTTTAACCAACACAAAGTGTCATTGTAAAATTGTTATTGAGATATAAAGACATTAAATCTCAACAGAAAGGTTCACACTGTCAGTACAGTGTACAGAGCATTTAAGGGCTACAGACACTGAAGCTAACATACAGAGTGCACAACCATATAACTGTGTTTCAGGGTTGTCATGAAACACATCACAGGAAGTGTACCATCTTCAGACCAGCACCTGCACAATCAGCATCAATGAGACCCAGAAAATGAAGTGATGAAATTCACTGAAAATTTTGGGTGAAGATGATCCTGAATATCATTGTCACCAATGTATACAGGGTCATAGTGAACATTTTGAATATCTGTGTCCTTAATCTTTATTGGATGAATGGCAAAATGCTGTCTCATTAAATGTACATGTCATCCAAACAGGAAAACACTGTCTCGCAGTGGGCATTTAAAAACAACACTGCACTGATCACAGCAGAAAACTGGCATTTAAAAGACCAAATGCTATATATTAAGGTACATGCTGTACCACTGCAACATTATAATTTTTATTACAAATATAAAAATAACATTAGTTACTGAAGTGTATGTTAAAAAACACCTTGTATACTATAGCAAACTGAAACCCATTCAGTGATGTAATGTTTAGAGCTCTGGGCCAAGAAGGCCCTGATTGTATCTCTTCCATGTAATACTTACTCGAGTAAAGAGTAAAGATCCATTGTTCATCATTACAATCTCCTTGGTCTGGTATGGCTCAAGCAGGCGCTTGTCTTTGGTCCAAGTGACATACTGTAATGGAGGGTTTGCTTTGATGTAACACTGCACTACGCCAGCCAGACGGAAAGGCAGAAACTGCACTGAGGGAGTGAAGGTCACCTTCGCTGGGTCTGTGAATATTACACAAATACGTGGTGAGACCAATAAATGAAGAACAAAATTAAGACCTTAATAATATGTGTTTTCCTTCATATGGTTCTTTATGTACTACAGAGACTGCAAAAACTATAAAGTAACAAGAAATTCTGAGAATAATTTCAGATAATACCCACTTCCTTTACTGTCTCCACATTTTTGGGAAGGCTAGTACAAGGAAATAATTACACCATTTGAACGTTTTCATGACTGTATAGTTTACACTTGCTGCGCTACAAATCGGAAGGTCGCTGGTTTGATTCCAGATGGTGTCATTGGAATTTTTCATTGACATAATCCTTCCAATCACACTATGACACTGGGGTCGACTCAGCCTCTAACAGAAATCAGTAACAGGAGTATTTACTGGGGGGGTAAAAGCCGGTGTGTAAGGCTGACAACCTTACCACCATCCTGGGCCACTGTCACATTATCTGGGAACCTTAACTTCCTGGAACCCCCTGGGCAACTTGGGCCTGTAATGGGACTGATTTACCTTATTTTTTTTTATAATTTACGCTGGTACAGATACTGGTTACAGTTCTGACTTCCCAGTCATGTGCTACAGCTGTCTGTAACTGTTACAATTTAAGGAATATTTCATATAGAATAGAAATTGTATGCACATTTACGAACCAACTGCACCAAGTTTCACATATCTAGATCAATAGATCCAACATTATTAACCTCAGACCTACATGTACACTTGGCATGGCAATCACATTACCATTTCACATAAAACCAATAAATTACAGAAACAAATATTTTATACTTTATATTACAACATACAATTTCAGGGCCCTGCATTAAGTACTGTGTCATTTTCACCTCAAAATTTTACATGGCAGGCATGCTGGTATTATTGGTGGGAAATTATGTGAAATGTACAAAGGCCTACATGATACAGTGTTCTTACAAGTTTTATGAAAATGTGTTAATTCCTTCAATAGTTATCAGGCGGGACAAACAAGAGAATGGCTGGATACATGGATATTATGTTCATACGACCATCCTCCCTTGTAAAACATGAGAAGTAACATAAGTGTAACTTTCCTTAATGATATGTGACATACAGGGGATGGACAAAATAATGGAAACACTAGACAATATAGGAATAAAACTGTTTGTGTTGGTTGCACTGAAAGAACAGTAGTTGGAAGTATCTCTCATTATTCTTTTGTTTGTTTATGCTGTGTAGTGCCAGTGTCAATGCATTACAGATTGTATATAGTAACAGTTCATATGAAAGTACTGCAAAATGGTAGCATTATCACATTTTCAAAGAGGACGGATAGTTGGCGCACATTTATCTGGAGCATCTGCAACCAAAATGGCCACTTTATTAGATACATCCAGAGCAGCAGTTTCCAAGGTTATGACAACATACACAAATCATGGGAAGACACCATCAGGTGAGAGGAATAGTGGCCAGAAGCCAAAACTAAATGTAAGGGGATCACTGTACACTGAAGAGGATTGTGTCTAAAATTTACAGAACTACTGCGGCAAGGTGACAGAAGAACTCAGCATTCATCTTGAAGACCCTCTTTCCACACAAGCAGTCCAATAAAAGCTTTACAAATCCAAAATCCATGCTAGAGCTGCAATTGCTAAACCTCTTATTACTGAAAACAATGCTAAAAGCCGAAAAAGATAGCGTGTTTATAAATCCTGGATGTGTTGCACTACATGCTGTTCCCAACATGACATCGGGTTTAGGTTGGGAGAACGCCCAAGGAAGCCTATAAACCTGAATGCCTGGTTCCAATTGTGAAATATGAATGTGGATCTGTTATAATTTGGGGAGCAATATCTTGGTATTCTGCTGGTCCTACAATTACTCTGAATGGTTGAATTATTGCCAGTGACTATGTGGACACTGTAGGTAACCAGGGCATCCTGGGGTCCAGAGGTTTTTACCTAACAATGAGGCAATTTTTCAAGATGACAATTCACCCACACACACAACCAGAAGTGTTCAGTCTTGGTTTGACAAGCCTGGAGATGCACTTCAACATCTTCCCTGGCCAGCACAATCACCAAACTAAATATCATCGAACCGTTGTGGTCGGTTTTAGAGAGTAGGTTGAAGAGCAGATTCCCTCCCCCATCATTTCTCAAGCAACTGGAAGATGTTCTTCATGAAGTGTGGTCCAATATTCCATTAGAGACCATTCAGAATTTACATGAGTCTATTCCAAGAAGTACATAAGCTGTATAACAGACAAATGGCTACCCGACTCCATATTAACAATGAAATTTGTACCCTTCACAATTAATCTTAGTAATTAACAAAATTGATGCACAAAATCTTGTTTCAAAATAAGTTAATTAAATGCCTCTACATGTTTCAAGCACTATGTGCTCAAAACATGTGGAGGCATTTAATAAACTTATTATAAAACAAGATTTTGTGCATCAAGTTGGTTAATTACTAAGATTATACTGAGATGCACAGTCAGCAAAACATTAAAAAAAACCTTCGCAACTGTTTCCATTATTCTGTCCATCCTCTGTAGATGGCTCATGTACATACACATACATACACAGATGCATACATACATACATTCCATGGATCCCTAAGTGTGTCACAAAGACAGTAGGATGTGGAATAAGTAATGAATAAACAAGTATACACAATTTTTACAGAATAAAATACTATAAACATTTTACAAAACAGTAATATAGATCACTTTAATCTACAGAGTACAGAGTTAAGGCTGCTTTGAATTTTGCCTTGTCAGTCTTGAGGATTGGCAGACTACATGGTAAAATGTTGAAAATTTTGATGATAGCACAAAATGTATTTTTTTTTTTAAACAAGACAGGTTGGTATTTGGTCTATGAATATGGTATTTATTCCTTGTATTAATACTGTGTATCGATGAATTTTTTTGAAAATTTTTCTGATTATTGATAAAGAAGTTCATTAAGGAAAGTGCAGTATATATTGGCATGGAAAAGGTCAAATCTCTAATTGTTTAAATAGACTTCTACATGAAGCTCTGGGTTGTGCACCAGCCATAATCATGATGATTTTTTTTTTGTAAAGTGAAACTCTTCCCACTGTTGGAAAAATTACCCCCCAAAATTATTCCATACTTACAACAGAATGAAAGTATGTATAGTAAATAGATTTCAGAGTGTTAATGTTGCTGATATGGACCACTGACCTAACAGCATAACATGCTCCACTTAACGGTTGTTTGGTACACATGGGGAAATTAAAAAAAACAACAAAGAACACATACAAGATTTGGTAGGAAAACTTCTTGCAAATAAACCATGACAGTAACTGAATCTCTGGGAAACATCACAAGGATGTAGAATGGGGTGATCTCCGTACAACCATATGCAGGACTTGGTATGTGTGGTGGTGAGCCTTGACATTCTGCAAACACATACTTAGTTGCAATTGATTCAAACCTCCTTGTTTTTAAGACAGTAAACCAATTTAAAGGGTACCTTGATAAAACCTTCACTATTTCTTCTATACTACTGTTTATACTGATTAAGAACATCTTTAGCCAAAGACAAAAGAACCTTTACATATTCCAATATAAAAAAGCAGAGAGTTTATTGAAAGCTTGTGTTTTCACTTACACTCAACATTGAGGTACGCTGCAGCAGACTGGGGCTCACCAATACCATTTGTGACCTCACAGAGGTACTGCCCTGAATCATCCGCACTCACAGGGTTCACAATGAGGGAGCCATCACGACGAATTGTGACACGAGTCTCGAGTGCTGCTACCTCCTTCACAGGAACCCCCTCACGGAACCATTTGACAGTAACATTGCCAGGCAGTGCCTTGGCTTCACACGAAAACTGCACCTTCTCTCCCTCCAGTTTTGACTGGTTCGTTGGTGGGACCATAATGACTGCGCCACCTGCAAACACACATATTCAGCTATTGAGAGGGGGAACCGATTGTCTCAATCAAACTGAACCTCAAATGGGGCCCTTCCTTCCTAAAAAAAAAAAGAAAAAGCCTCTTTCTCTCTTCTAACAAGGCACACAATCATATATCTTTACACTTTTTGCACAATGTTCTCCACTGACCCAGAATGAGTTCTATCTCCTGGTACCTATGTGGACTTTCCCTGCAATCTGGCTATAAAACTCTACTCCTGTGAACCCTGAAGATGAAGACAGCTTCTTCCTCTGAGGTGTTGTCCACTGGTAAGATTACAAGGTGTCACAAATGGGAAAATCACAATTCAAATTACTTAGCCTAGTTTGGGGGATAAAACATATATCTTTCACAAAACATACGTCAGAGTATCTTAATTTGTCACTGTGAAATACAAAACAAATTTGACAACAGTCACCACACGTGTGCTGAATACGGTATATTGAGGTATACTTGAAATATACAAATTTTTTAATCACCTCTGTTCACATCTTCAGGTTCTCAATGTACTGGCAGAAATTTTAATGTATTTATTTATTTTTTGTTTATATTCATAAAAGCACTCAGGAGGGAACTCGAAACGTTCTGTACACCTACTGCATACACTAACCACCAATTCAATGCGAACTGACCACCAGAAGACTGGTGCAGAGGCAAACTCAAAACACAGTACGTATCAAATAAACTTTCAACAGCATATATTATTCAATAGAATAATAGCATATTAAAGCAATTGCCATCATACATCTACACAGAACTGTCAATTTAGAATGCATTCAATAAGGACGTTTGTTTATATCAGTATTCCTGCGAATGTTTCCCTGTGCCAGGCCAAGCAAAGCATTACTACAAGCAGTATCAATCTGCTGCAATTGAATTCTGACCTTTTACCTCCAATGCAAGCTACATTCCTTCGTCTGTTCCTTCAGTTCTTTACCCATCACTTCCCCTACTTGCAACTCCCCATTTGTTTTAAACACTGTGAAGTAGGGCTGTATCTGACAGCTGGGTTTAGGGGGTTAAACCCCCCCACCACCCACCCAACAACTTGGGAGAAAAAAAAATCTTCTTCATGATATAATATAATTTTGAAAAGCAATTGTCGAGGGAAAGAAGGAAGAAAATTCACATATATCAGCCACACTCACAGATTGGAAAGTTTGATACATAATAGGCCTATACAGTGGACAGCCTCTGATAGGTTTAGTCACAAAGGATTAACAATACTGTATCAATTACAGTTTTTACTTCTTTACTGCTTATGGTCTATTTAAGTGTACTGTCAACAGCCGTGACCATATAGCATCAAATGGAAAAATAATTAGACCATAATAAATCGGAAGAAATCAGGAAGTTCGTGGTCATGTGGTAATTAATGGTAATATCTCAGAATTTGTCTGAGGATGCAGAAAAAAACCACAAGAAATCTTACTGACAACTTAGACTAAAGCACTGTTTCAGGTTTGACAGTATTTGTATGAATATAAATAGATGCAGGGTTTGAAGCCTGCAAGCAAGTAGATTTTCATTTCAGAAGATTTTCCACAGCACAACTGCACAGTGGAGATGCCATATAAATGTCTTCAAATTTTGGTAAAATAATGTCTAGGGGTGAATATATAAAATTATGTACTATACTGAGAAAACTGCTTATAAACTAAAGAAATGTGATATAAAAAATGAAGGAACACATGGAACAGCAATTAAAATATATTTTATGTTCAGCAGCAAAAAAATATGTTACATAAACTGAATAGTACATACTTGAGGAACATTTGAACTATAACAAAGGTGAAGAAATCATTACATAAGGCAACACAGAGGGACCATGTAGACAAAAGGGGTGAAAATGGGTTGCTAAAAGAGTGTGAACTATCGTAAAGTGCAAGATCAAAAAAAGGACACTAGGAAGAACAATTTTTTTAAAAGTACAATCACTAATGTGATTAATAAGTAAAGAAGAAGAAGAGGAGGAAGAGGTGAAGAAGAGTTTAATGATGCTGTCAAGTGCTGAGATCATATAGCACTGAAGGTACATAAATTCAATATCAGACAGAAGAACTGGTAGAGTGATAATGACAGAGGTAAACCAAAATATTTGAAGAGAAACCTGCCTGGCCTGGGGTTGAAACTGTGTCTCTGCTGTGAGCCATGGTGACTCTTTGACTCTGTAATGGTAAAGTCCAAAAACAGGAAAAGCACGAAGGAGAATAAGAAGAAGAAAAGGAAGAATTAGAAGAAGCAACTAGCAACGTAGAAAACAAGCAATTCAAAATAGTAAAACATTATATGATCAAAGTGATACTTTGCAGTTCAGTAACCAGAACACACTTGGTCTTGTTACCTCTTTCAGTTTAAAAACCAAGACATACAATGTATGTATAAATGTAACATTGAGGCGCATTTGTGCAACCATTGTCGCAATGGAAAAGCAATAAATATTGCATATTCTGAGTGTGAGTTTGTAGCCTTAGTTATTCAGTTATGCAATGCACAAGCACCACATTTTCATCTGTGACCTGCCCCATTCTACAATATTTTTCCACATTATATTATTAATGGCAAGATAAAAAAAAAAGTTACTGAACATAAAATGTGTGTTTTGATTTTCTCTACAACTACTGTCTGAAACATTTCTCATTGTAAGAAGAAATGAGCAAGATGTGATTATAAACGTACAATGGTCTTCATGAAAGTACCCAATAGCTTTACCAGATTTTAATGAAACTTGAATTTTCTTTACAGATTTTCAAAAAATACTCAAATATCAAATTTCATGAAAATCTGTCCAATGACAGCCAAGTTGTTCCATGCAGATGGAGAGATGGACAGACAGATATGACGAAGTTAATAATCGCTTTTCCCCATTCTGCAAACATGCCTACATGAAGGAACAGATGCTGTACTTAATAATCTTCTAATCCATTATACAAAAACAGCAAGCCAGAAGGAGAAATCAGCCTATTGTTTTCATTATCTGTTAATATTCTCTGTGTGTTGATAAAATTTAGGTATGTGGGTTGTAGTTTATTTTAATTGTGTGATTTATTTTATGAAGCTACAGTACCTCAGACTATACACAGTCAAACTGTAGGATGACTGATGTAATAGACACAATTTTTAAGTGTTGGGCTAATAGGGGGTATTTTCTTGACAATTTCCAAGAAGGACTCAGAAAGACTATAAAAATCTCCATTAGGATAGCTGATAACCTGACTGAGAGAGAACAGGCATCTACCAACAACAAATCTACCATTATCCCTACACCAATTCATTTCATATTAAGTGTAGTACATTTTATCATATAATAATTGATATCAATTAACACAACTTGGTCCATGCAAAATATATTTCATGTTGAGTCTTCATCATGTCAGTTAACAGTATGTTGTATCTAGAGAATAGAGTGTCGATGAGAAAATCGTAGCCTGCACGAGAAAAGTAACAGGAGGGTGAAAAAGACTACGTAATTATGAGTTCCATAATATGAATGCTTCATGTAAAATTGTTAAGGTAATCAGATTAAATATATCAAGGATTGGCAGAAAATGCTGGTATGCATGGAAAAAATTAGAAATGCATACAACATTTTGGTCATAAAATATCACGGGATAAGGTGGAATATCTAGGTGTCAATGTGTGTGGAGAATATCAAAACGGATTTTCCAGAAATAGGGCGTGTGAAAATGGGGAAAGAATTAGTCTGGCTCAGGGTTTTGAGTAGACAGCAATGTGTCCTTTGGTTTCTTCCACAGAGGGAAATTTATAGCATCATGGAGTCAGAACCATGTTATAATTAGCTCATCATAATGATCATTATCAACACAGTGTGGCCAGCTGTTACTGTCTTCAACAATATAAAACTGAGATTTAAGATGTTAACGCTCACCCCAATCTTAGAATTTTTTTCTTTCTACATAACATTTAAATATTTTTACAGCCCACAAAATTAAGACCTTATATATTTTAAAGAATCAGTATAATACAATTGTTTTAAACTCAATGAAATGATTCTCTTTAGTAAATTCAAATATCAGGAAGGACCCACAGTTTGAGAAATATTAACTTACAGGTTAGAGTCTAAGAAGCCCATTATCTTGCACTTCTATTCTTACAGGCATTTTGGTATGGATTCTTTAACATGATTTACAAAGGTTTGCATTTAACACACACTATATAGATGAACATACATTGAATTTTATATGAATTTTATGGATCTTGCTGGAAACTAATTTTAAGATCTTTCTATTTATTTATTCACTTATTTATACCTAAATTATGTTTCATTTTAACAGAAACTAGTCACTGAAAATCTGCACCCACCAACATTCTACTGAGCCACACTACCTGTTTGATATCTGTACACCCAAACATTTCTCTTCTGAGCTAAGTAAAGCGGCTACACTGAAGATTGCCGTCATCTGTTTTATTCCACCTGGTAGTTTGATATGTGGCTACCACAGTTTTGAAGACACCTACTGCCGCCATCTTCTGGGTATAGCTCTGAAATGGAGGCAGCAGGATCCTACAAAATGGTCACCACCTACCAAGCTACAAAATTTCATAATCAAGAAGACTGCAATCTTAATTTCCAATACTACGAAAATCTCAGCTCTCATACAGACAAAATTTGCTTACAGAGGGACAAGTATAATGAAACAGCTTTTCAATTTGTCAGTGATAAGCAAAAACAAAAACTCCAAAGCTCATTATAAGATGCTTCAAATAACATGACAGACCTCTACAGGTGGTGTGACCCGGTGAGTCACTCAAATGTGTAGATAGTTAAAGAGTGGCCCACCAGTAGGTTGCCCTGTCATGTGTATATTAGGAATGAAAAAAAATGTAAACAGCAACTAAAATTTCAAAACATTATTTTCACTATCAGGGGTGCCTGTTCAGTCTATAGAACATGCTTCTGGGAAGATCCTGCATGCATAATGACACTGTATTCACATTTTATACATGGAATGATTAAAGAGATCTTTGCAGTCTCAGTCCACATACATTTTTCTGTGTTAGCATTACATAAATGTGTAAATCTTCCCACTGAGGAACAGTGTTCACGTGACATTCAATTCTTTTCTCATGGCATGCAGAAGTAGCTGAAGTTTAATATTGTCTCTGCATATTAATCCTTTCAATGTCATCCCAAGTAAAGTCTGCATTGTGATGGCCTCTGCACATACTAAGATGCCATGTAACATTTACATTTATTATTTTACAGACAGTGTTAATGGAAATATGGCATATTTCACATACAGATTTTTTTAAAATGTCTTTCAGAGAAATTAGTAGTAAGGTGAACTTGGTATAAATATTCTACTTTTATAGTCAGCAAGTTATACTTGTGAGACACATAACATCAAGGCAAAATAATTACTGATAGCATAGACACATACACAGTTCCTAGAAGATGCATTACCTGTGGAAGTCCTAAACCCTAGCCCTCTAATTAAGTTGCCCTCAATGTTCTTGTGCTCAAAGCATAATTAGAATGTTCTTTCTTTTCTTTTTAAGACACACTAAAATCAGAATGGAGAACTAAAATTTATGACATTTTTAAGTAATGTATTTTTTGTATAAAAGCATAAAATTATCATAAAGCAGCAAAATCATGTAATCTTCATATAAACATCACCTTGAAATGCTTAAATCACTGCAGTAGTTCTTAAACTTCATAAAATGGTGCTCCTCATCTTACCAAAGACTTGGCCAACTACCCTATTTCTCAATGTTGTGTGTGCATGTCTACAAAGAGCACATTTTCACACACCTGGCAAATGTTCATGGCACATTAGTGTGCTGCAGCATACAAAGTGAGAACCATTGGTGTAGATCTGTGCACCTAGTTCCTACAGCCCTTCCTTTTCATGTTACAAATTAGTCATTCATCTCCATATAACATAATACTTGATTTGTAAAACCAATGCATTAATTGAACAAGAAAACTCATGAAAAGCAAGCAGAGTTTGTTTGTACATTACTGTACTTGGATTTTTTTAAAGATAATTAGCACTAAAGGACATCCATGAAACAATCTGTGTCACATAAATTCTAATTCTGCAAGTTTAATTTGAAACAATCCTATACTGTGATATCAACATGGAATTGCTCTATGTATAGGTGCCTTTCTTGTATTTCATCTCTGCAAATAGCTTCTGGGAAGTAGAAATATCAAAAGATTGTTACGCTTGATACAGTGCAGACATAACAACATTGAAAGGGTTAAGGAATAGCATTGGGAAAGTTGATACTGAGACAATGAATAAAAATGGCCATGGCTTGTTTAATAAACTATTCCAGCATTTCCAACAGTAAAACCATTAACCCATTCACTCAATATGGTTTATGGTTTACCAGTTTCAACATGGTTATAATATTATAACACCAAAAGAACATCATTATGACTGTAAGTGAGTTTCAGAATTTTGGTAATGACTGCTTAAATGATTCTTATTCATTCTGAAATACTTTTGTAACTGCTTAGATCATGCATCATCAGAGGACAACTTGTGAAGGGAATGTGGACGGAGGGTTTGACGTTAAGTTTAAGAAACTATTCTGGAATACTGCTGGACAGAGACTAAGGAAAAACATGGAAGATTTGAACCTAGGGCTTCCTAAATATGAAGCAGAAGTGCTCATCATTGAATCACAATATTCTGTGAAATGGGACTTATAGTTTTAGTTACGGTATCAATAAGGGTTACAGAGTAGATTTACAACTAGTGTTAGTTTTATTTATTGCTGTTCTCTCAACTGCATTATATAGGAGTGGTGAGGGAATTACTGTTAATGAAGGGTTCAAAAGAATGTAAAAGCAATTCTCAAGTATTACACCAGAATTTCCTACAAAGAACCGAGAAAAATTATAAAAGCTTGAAATCAATACAGCCAGCCTCCAAGCTGCTTACCCCCATTTTCAGCAAGGTGTTTTATACAAACTGGTCATACAGAGTGTGAAGCTGGACTTGGAGAAGACTGCAGAAGGCGGAAGAAGAAGACTGCAGAAGATGGAAGGAAAGGTTTTGCACTAGTGTAACATATCAAAATGGGGTCTATGCTTTCCGAGGAAAAGCAGCCAGAAAAATAAAAAATTCTGAAAATGATGAGGGGGGGGGGAGAAGAATAGGAGGATGACGACGACAAGCACAAGGCAAGAGGGGTAAGAAGGGAGAGGTGAGAGACAATTAGGAGTAGCAGGAGTAGGAGGAGGTACTGTGATGACTGCATGACCTCCAAATTGTTTTATGTATCAGTCACACTGTAAAAAAATTGTGTGGGATGTGTGAAACTTGCACACTGCAACCCAAAAATTGGCTACCCTTAACCTTTCATTCATTAAACTGAATAAACATAATGTTTAGTCAGAGACATAAGGTAAAAGTTACAATACCATGATACATTTCAGCAAAAAATGATTTATGAGGACACTGCACAGAATAGCCAAAGAAAGAAGGAGTATTTTAAAGCATTAGGTTCTCTCCTACAGTGGGTCCCAGACTTTTATGGGAAATAAATGGTAGGTTTTCCCAGACCAGTGCTGTGTCGTGTATTTTACCTCATAAGTAATAGTCTGCAAATTTAATTATTACTAGCATATCTCAACACATTTATTTACAAATAAAAATCAGTGACCCTGCATAGTATTAACGTGTAATAGATTCCATGCATACAAACCCTGATCATTTGAAACTGTACATTATTTATCAAGTAACAGATAAAATTTATACATTGTGAGGTATATGTGTCTCCCAAAGTCTGAAGTCTGTAACATTGCTATGCCCTTAACTTTTTGAAAGGTGCAGTGGACTTTACCCAAAAACCTCTACATTTTAATTCCACGGTCAACCTATCACAATAGCAAATTACGATGAAAGGAAAAATAATAAAAATTAGTAGTTACATTCAACACAAACTGGCTGGACAAGAAAACGAAGCTAAAAATTCAAATGTACACAACTGAAAAATGTTTGTAGTATTTTTCTAGCCGTAGTAAAATCATATAACACTAAACAGGAGATTCTATGAGCCCCCATTGTACCAAGCAAACTGGACACTATTCCCCCAACTTCCACTTCATAAACACTGATGTTGAGTGAGGTGCTACAGGGCCCCCAGCAACTGCTGAATGTGCCATTAACTTCAGATTGTGCCAACAATAAGTAGAATATTTGTAGTCGTAGACCACAAGACAATGAGGAACATCATGAAAATGCTAAGCTACACATACACATTATTGAAACCAGATAAAGGGCCTCCAATAAGGCTCTTTCACTGCCTCAGTTATTTCTTCCACTCTCACTTCACAGAAAACTGATGCCAAAAACTTATCTCAGTTGTAATATTCTCTATGTGCCACACACACATATGAAATCTGTACCTCCAATATATAAGCCACACATATGATCAGTGTTGCCAAGCACATGGCCTAGAGACACAAAGGTCTTGATGTAAATACTGTGCAAAACTTTCTCTTATCTGTAAGAGTGTCTGTAATGAGAGATCTGTATTAAGCATTAACTATACTTTGCTTAGAATTCAAACTTCGACAGATGTGACACTGTGTTGCTGGATGAGTAGCTCCCAATGATTAAAAATATCATTTTACTGTCATCTTCATGGATGAGCAGTAGACTTCTGTCCCTGAAGATACAGGCAACCACTTACCCAATAACTCTGTGTCACATCACAGAAGACTCAAATCCTCAGCCTCACTGCTGTAGGAACTTCAAAGATAACATAAATTTGCTTCATTACCTTGTATGATGTGTCATATCATTGGAAAAAATAATTTCCTTGATAGCAACAAATGTAAACTTCTATCTGAAACTGTTCAAGCAGCCTGCACAAACTGTACAACTCAGTATGTGATTAAAATTGCCACATGATGTAAAAAATGTAAATAATCAATTTCTATAGTAAAAAATGTGAAATTATTTTCAACTTTCAGACAGAAATTTTATACACAACTTTCAGTGTCTAAGTTTGCTTTTCATCTTAAACGAATAACACGAAATTAAAAAAAAAAATAAATAAATAAATAAAAAGCCAGAGGTATAATCAGTTGAGATGGACACAGCAAGTAGCACAGGTTGGGGAAACAAGAAATGCATATGGACAGGGGGTGGAAGAACCAGATGGAAGATAATCCTTGAAACCAAAGTGTACGTTTTAAATTATTTCAGATAAAGAAACTGTGATGAAATGGGTTTAAGTGTCATGTGATGGCGAGTGACTACTCACTCTTCAAGCGAGACACAGAATATGGGTTTAATTAATTTTAGGTGAAGTTACACAAATATCTAAGCACAATACAGTGAAGGTGTATTGGAAGCGCAGTACAGAAAGTACATTTCTTACTATTCTTTTTAAGTGCTGACTGTAAAGGGGGCGGGGAGGGGGGGGTGTTTGGAGCT
>Ga0136643_10002039_pt1 | contig 25661 bp, 18 predicted proteins | sample TergutLab28metaG_FD_96883 | JGI IMG/M metagenome (GOLD analysis project Ga0136643, IMG submission 96883) | Labiotermes labralis P1 segment gut microbial communities from Petit-Saut dam, French Guiana - Lab288 P1 (version 3) (version 3) | ecosystem: Host-associated > Arthropoda: Insects >... | reverse complement strand
GTATAGCTCTACTATTTCTTGACCACGGCACTAGAAGGGGGTGAGGGGTCAGCGTCACGCCCCTGTCGCTCTTTACCCCCGGGAAAGACCCGGTACCCATTGTACAGGAGGCTGGGTGTGACCCAGGGCCGGTCTGGACAGGTGCAGAAAATCTCGCCCCCAGACCGTCCAGCCCGTTGCCAGTTGCTATACCGACTACGCTACCCGGCCCACTAGAATCAGAGTGACTGAGCTTATAAACGACAATGTAAATGATCTGAGGGTTCAATTAAGAACGAGTAATAAAATATTTAAAACCTACTCGGCGGTAGTGGATAAAAGCACAGATGTTGAAGCTACAACTCAGCTTACAGCGTGTATTCACTTTCGTAACTGCAGTTTTTGCATAACTGAAGAATTGGGAATTAATTTCTTTGCACAGAACTGTTACTAGATTGACATATTCTGTTAGATAAACGGCTTGCTAAATCAATATGAACCTCCATTTATCACGCGTCTATGCATTGACTAACATACTTCCACGCATGACGGGTGTTAGAAACGGCATTGTGGGACAAACGAAAGAAAGATTCTGTAGTAAACTGGATAGCTTTCGTTGTATGATAGGCTACATCAAGAAGTATTACGTGGCAAAACTGTAAGACACCAGTACATTTTAAAGAGAGATATGTAAACCGCAAACTTTGTTAATAGGGCGAATGATTTTCAAGTGACCTATTCTTTCTGCCCGAATTCACTCGGCCTCTAACAGAAACGAGTATCCAGCAATTTCCTTGGGGGTAAAGAGCGGCTGATGCGTAGAGCTGACAGCTCTGCCTTCCTAGCTGTGCCGAATGTCAAAGTGAGGACGAAGCCCCAAAATACTATTCCCTCTCTGAGTCTGACTTGTTGCGGAAAGCTTTACTTTTTTTTCTTCTAGGGAAGCGTTTGATGCTACAGGAAGTGGAGGTACAGCTCCACTCGGTCTTAACCTAGGCACTAGTAGGAGATGGGCAGCTTCCCGTCCCGGCCGTTTTACCCAGGGGAAATGTCCCATTGGTACCCATTGAATAAGGGACTGTGAGAGCCTCAGAGCCAGTCTGTACGATTTGGGGAAGGGAAAATCTCTGGCACCTGCCAAGAATCCAACCACGAGTTCTTTTGGAACGCTGGACAAGGAACATAGTCCAGATGCCGAAGAATCTGCCAGTTTGTAGTTGTTATTTATTTAATTTCTTCTGTTTTCATGATATAAGTTAGCTGATCTGTAAAGTCACGCATATTATTGACCCGTTAACTCCCAATGATTACATCATGTAGCTGTCACCAGCTTTAACATTCAGAATTGCTACGTTCAACCCACGAAGCGCAGACTATTTCTGCGTTTTGTATGGATCTGTGAACAAACTGCAGTCATTTTTTCATTTACAGTATTAATTGAATAGTTTCGATAACCGACTAGGAAAGCATTTACTACGCGGCACGAACTAATTATTTAAAATTAATTCAAGTTATTGTTTGCCTTTAGATGGTTGCCTTCCTTGCAGAAGACATCAATCAAGCAATTTTTTCTACCGTAAAAGCAAGTGTTTGTCATTGAATTCCAGAAAATTAAAAAACTAAGAACGTTCAGGAAAAGCAATGAAACTAATAATTACAGTCGGTAAGGCCAACACGAATTCTCTTTAACAACTCTTACTTATTAAACTAGAGCATTTTGAATTTGGGGGTGGAGGTACTTTGCTGTTATCTGCATTTAGTGCTTAGTCAAATGTATGTACACATATATTTTGGCAGCCCAACATGAATTTTGTCAGCAGTAATACAGAAGGGAAGCGAATTAATCACTTTCCATATCTGCAAATCCAAAGATAATTCTACATCGCATCCATCAAATGTCTCTATGGTAACTCGCTTTCTTGTATTAGGACAAACAATTGCACATAACACACACGGTACATAGTCGTGAGCTCCCTGGGGATGGTGCTGTAGCACCGAAACATGTCGGAGGGTTAATAAACTATACGACTATGTATATTATTTGTGCGTTTGGTTGGTTTAATACAAGAAAATAAGTCAGATTACAAATTCACGGAGTAAAAGGTAAAGCAGTCCCATTACAGGGCTGGACAGGTCCAGAGGGTTCCAGGAAGTTAAGGCTCCCAGATTTCGTGACAACGGCACAGGATGGTGGTAGGTTGTCAGCCTTACGCACCGGCCGCTTTTTGCCCCCTGGAAATACTCCTGGTACTCATTTCTGTTAGAGGCTGAGTCGCCCCAGGGCCATAGTGCGATCGGAAGGATTTTATGTCAATGAAAAATCCACTGACACAAGCTGGGATCGAACCAGTGACCTTCCGGTTTGTAGCATAGTACCTTAACCACTGTGCTACCGCGGTCCCCACAAATTCACGGAGTGGACATCTTTAAAATAATCTCTAAGCTATTCCTAATGTTGCAGTCTTAGCGTTTAATAATTTTTTTGAAGCACCACTCCCTTCGTATCCTAAACCACGTAAATGAAAGAGTCGATAAAAAATAAATATTTCAGTATTCAGTAGAAGACTATTATGATATGAAGTACTGACAGTAAAATTCGAGATAAAAGAATTCGTATTTCTTTACAGTCGAGGTTTTTACGACGTTAAACATTCGTTGTTAGTTTACTTATTTGTATTTTACTTTATACGAATGTGCCAGTTTAACCTGTAGGAGAAGATTCATATTTTTACGTTGTGGGTTATGATACCGTGTAGTCAGGTAGGTGAGTATCCATGTCTAGGAGACAGTGTGTACTTCTGAAGCACTGGTACACACCTAACCGACCACGAGTTGCCATAATGCCAAATTCATTCTTCTTCGCGGAATGAGGTACATGGCTGAGCGAATGGAGATCACAGAGCTTATTTTTACTGCGGAACTGTGCGCCAAGAGAGGAAGACATTACTGCGAACCGTCAGATGACGACGTTCGCTACGCAGTGCCGAGTTCCGCGTAAAATAAAAAGGACAGGCAATTTACGTATAACGTAACATTTTGGCGCGTTCGTGAAACCATTGTTGCAGTGGAAAAGAAATAATTATTACATATTCTGAATGTGTGTTTGTAGCCTTAGGTATACAGCATGCAATGCCAGTGCGCAATATTGTCATTTGTGGCCTGCCCGGCTCTACAGCATTGGACACTATTTCAGATTTTCTAAAACAAAAGTTATTGAACATAAAATGCGTGTTTTGATTTTCTGTATAAAATTTATAATTATAGGAGGAATTGAGCGAGATATCAAAAGTTTATATCGGTCTTCATGTTAAGTACTCATTATTATCAGATTTTAATGAAACTTGAATTTCTCGATAGATTTTCGAAAAATCGTGAAGTACAAAATTGCATGCAAATCCGTCCAGAGGGAGCCGAATTGTTCCAAGGGGACGAACGGAAGGACAGGAAGACATGACGAAGCAAACGGTTGCTTTTCGCAATTTTGCGAACGCGCCTAAAAACACTCTAATCAGTAAATTAGGCGGCGGGAACGTGTATTTGCATGCACTGAGACCGGTTACATATCTGGACTTGAGATACATGGGCATAACAGAAGGCTGGAGAAATCTGCAGCGTGACAAGCATAACAGTTTGCATTCTTCGCTAATTTTTCTTGGCAGGGGCAAGAGACTTTTCCTGTGAAGGTTCATGGCAAAATCTCACGCCCACGCAGCGCTGTATTCAATGGGCTCTCTTCAGGGCCGTGAGGTGGAAGGGTGAACAGACACATCCGTCCAGTATCCATATGTCATCATAGCGTGTATAGGGACAAATGTACCTTTACCATTACCAAATAAGATGATCAATAGGCTAAAAAAATGGTGTGTGCAGCACTGTGGGAGATGTAAAAAATACAAATTTTAGTCGGCAACTCCGACATGAAGACACCACTTGAAAGGCTACTATTAGAAACAGGTTTTACGAAAGAGGTGTAATAGATAGACCGGTTTCATTTGGCTCAGAAGACAATTTGGTAGATTTTGTGAGTACGGTAATGAACGTTCGGATTCTATGAAAAGATGGGAAAATCTTGACTCGCCGAGCGACTATATTGGCTGCTCAAGAACTACCCGATAGGGCAGGGCCGGCCCGAGATATGCCGGACAGGCTAATAATTTGGCACCCCTTCAAACCGACATTCTTTAAACTTTTTCGGCCAGACGAAATTGCCGGTGATTTTCGGGGAACTTCTTTCGCGTGCGGAAACCTGAATTTACTACAAAACCATATTTCCGATTATTCCAATGACGTTTTAGCGCCCTTTATGGGTTGGCGTCCCTGGCTGGCGCGTCCCGTAATCCGGCCCTGGATAGAAGTAGGTTGCAGTGATAGTGAAGTGATAGCTGGGAACAAGGAACACAGTCACATGTGTTTCTTCATATCCAGTCACATCTGTGTCTGGCACTTAACAGTAACATTAAGAAAAGATTATTCTGCCGTAACATCACCTCACGTAAGCCATGAACACTAACGCAACATTACATAGTACTTACCACTCGTTCTGGTTATGCATGTAACACGTCCTCACTCAGCACGGTTACGTAAGTGACTGATAATGTGAATAGTCAAACGCTGATCCACGTCAAACTTGGTCTGCCATCTGGTGGCTGCAATGTTACGCTAATCTAAGGCTGCGCGTACGGGGTGAGGGACACACAGTGTGACAGCTTTACGTTTGCCCATTTTGCGCATCATAACATTGGAATTTTACCAAGATAAGCTTCGAGGCACTTAAAGCTGATGCGTTGTTAGTGCTCCACGTTTGTAAATAAGTTTATCCGTTTGTTTAAAAGATACTCTAAATGTAATTAACTTCAAGAATACAACACCAAGAATATATTAACGGAAGATTAAATCAGATAAAAAGAGTATTTAGAACTTTTGGAGTCAGTAAACAAAGTCAAAGGGAACCAGTTTGAAGTGGTGGCGATAAGTGAACCTGGGAGGTAAATAAACTCAACCCGTTAAATTCCAGCGGTAAAAAATCGTACCATTTGCTGTAATATTTGCAACGTTTTACCGCACACGGGCCGATTTTTTTCTTCCGCGTGCAGGATTCAGCGGCTGGCTTTTTTAATGGACATTCTGTTCTCTATGAGGTAGTAACTAATTTTGTTTGTGTCCTGCAGGGCCAGTCTCTGTAGCATTTACGGTGTACAAAATAGCACTGGGACAGATGTTGCTTTGAGTTTCTGTTTTCTCATGTCATTATCATTTCATCAGTGCCCCACACCAACTTAATATTCAAATGTACTCGTAAGAGGACAAATGACTGAAGACTGGGGACCTTTCGGAAATTTGGGAGTATCAAGAAAGAAAATAATTTTGTTGTTTTTTTCAGTCATCAGAGAGTTAAAAGTTATTTTGAAAATATTTGATAAGGGGAAATGAGAAGCTATATGAACGTATGTTGGACTATGCTTCAGTCACATATTTCTCCGTAGGTTTCCCAGAAAGTGCTCTTCCATATTTTTTTATTGGCCAGTAACAATGCAAGGAATGTGAAATTGTAGATGAAACTAATTTGAAGGTTCCGGCATCTTTGCACGAAGTTGCAAAGACGTCTGACAGATGACACCACTCATAGTGGAGTCGGTCAATGTTATGCCGAACAAATAAAGGGCTGTGATACGTATGCCAACAGACCGCTCAGTGAATCATGAGGGACTGTTTTTTGAATTCGTGTTTTGATGTAATCCTGATTTACACATGAAGTAAAGTGGACTTCATATTACACCGCTGAAGAGACTGATTTGGGTTTGCTTTACCTGAATTCTGTACTCCGTTTTCGGGGCAGCAACAAAATATGTATGGTAAGGATAAATTTGTTACAATACACATGTAGGGGGGAGTGGAGGTAAATTCCACTCATTCTTAATCTCGATACTAGATGGAGGTGAGGGGTCAGCCTCACGCCCCGGTCGCTTTACCCCCGGCGAAAGAACTTTCGGTACGCATTGTATAGTAGGCTGGGTGGGCCCCAGACACGGTCTAAGCATTTTTGGAGGAGAAAAATCATTTGATCTCACTGGGATTTGGACCTCGGATCGTATTGTTAACGTCGCAAATAACGCTGCATGACTGTGACGTGCAAATCAACTGAGTCTTTCATTCCCACCCCCATAAATTTGCTACAAAAACCGTAAATATGCATAGCTTATTATATCGGCACCGACTCTCGCTATCCAGCCTTAGGCCTGTGTAAATGTGACAGTCAATGAACACCTATAAACATTGACGTCTTAAAGTCAATTGAAGAGTCCACTGTTGTAGTGACGTAATATTTTACAACAGAATACGTAATAATTGTTATATGAAATACTCGGTCTTCTGAGATGTCACGCAGCGTAGATTGTTAGTTACCGACGTTTCAGGACAACCTATCGGCCCCATCTTCAAGGGTCAACTGCATGACCATTAAAGTTGGGGCCGATAGGTTGTCCCGAAACGTCGGTAATTCTCAATCTACGCTGCATAACACCCTAAAAGAGCGAAGATCTCATATACAGCTCGGGGAAAGACTGAAATCACGCACTTTATTACGTGTTTTAAAATCATACAAATTTTTTAAACAACTTTACACAAAGTTGTAACGTATGAATACGTAACACGCGAAGATTTTCAGGGTTTGTGTTCGTATTGGTTCATAAATTGGAGTCTTGTCCGATTTCGTCCAATGGTTCAGTGCTGTAGCTGAGCCTAAAGTCTGTGGTTTAAACACCGGGCTGTGAAGACATGTGGAGGAATGGAATTAAAGTTACATTTCTTTATAACATCTTTATTGAGGTTGAATAGTGTGGCTGATTTGACACTCCAGCGTCTCTACTCATGGGAAGAGAGGATGCGGTGGGAGAGGTGGCTGTGTGGACCACAGGCCCGGTGTGGACGTTGTGGCGAAGTGAAAAGTACCCTGCCTTTGCCGAGAATCGAGCCCAGATCATTTAGTTCATGACCAGTCATTTTACTGCCCCGACTGTATCGTCCAATTAAGTTTTCATATATCATAAATATATTTCCCAGTATTCATTTTAAATACAGTTGACATTTCTTTACCTTACAAAACAGTAGAGGGTTACCGCTTCACTAACCTGCTCTGGACGTCTTTGGTGATAATTCTGATTAAGGAAGAGAGGTTGCAGCTGTTAAAGACGATTTTGCTCATTCTGTATACTGCGTAACTTCTGCCGACAGTTGCTAATAGTGAATGCCATTTCGCAATAACTTCGCATAACAAATTCACCGTGCGTTTCATTAACGCCGTTACTTTTCGTTGGATTTCGTTCAACAGTAATTACGGTAAATTTGTGTGAAACATCTATTGTAGGGCTTACTAAGGTATATATTATATGTGACATGTTTCTGCCCCCTCCTGCGAGCTCTTCGTCGGAAAACCTGAAAAAGGAATGTTGAGTATAGTTTCACGTTGAGGTCATGTTTGACCAGTAGGAAATGAATTGAAATCCCCCCCCCCCTATCCCTGCTCAGCTGTTAGGAGTAGAATTCCAGTACGAAGTACAGTCAAATTGGTTTGAAGATTCGGTGATGAGACATGCACACAGATGGACAGACAGACCAACAGTGAGGGCATCTTCTTTGTATCCATTTTATGTGCAATGTGTAAGACTCGTATCGCGCTGTAAACAGATACTTCGTCCTTCCTTTGTATCGTTCGAAATTTGTAAAACAGATTTATAAAATAGTGTATGAGTATGAAGAGAATGCGTAGGTTTGCGTATTAAACGTGATATCTCTTGAATTTGTCGATATCATTCATACGCCCATTTATCGAATTATATCTGTCTAAAACTTCTCTAGTTCTTCGCCTAAAGGAAGAGAAAGTAAAAGGTAAAGGTAAAATTGTGAGCCGATCTCAGTGGCCGCGCAGTCACAGGGATTGCGGGTTCGAATCCCCCCAGGGACATGGATATCTGTCTGTTGTGAATGTTGTGTGTTGTCAAGCAGAGGTCTCTGTGACGGGCTGATTCCAGAGGAGTCCTACCGAGTGTGGTACTTCTAAATGTGATCGCGAAGCCTCAACAATGGGGAGGCTCTGGCCCACTAGGGGGCTGTCGCGCCATAAAAAAAAGATAAAATTGTCACCGTGAAAGACGCGTGGGGGACTGGAGCTAAAGATCCGCGCATTCTTAACTTTGAATCTGGGTGGGTATGGATGTTTTGCCTCCTTTCCCGACCGCTAATCTTCCGAGGAAAGCTCCCAGGTACCCAATAAACAGGAGACCGGGTGGGTCTCATCTGGCCTAGACGTTTCTCTTTAAGAGAAAAAAATCTTTTGTCCCTTCTGGGAATTGTTCCGCGATTTCACGGATATCACACTCGTAGCCTAGACAAAATAGTAGAACAAGAAATTCAAATGTATTCAGTCTAAACAAAACTTTATTTTACAGATAAAACCGACTGTTTCTGCTAGTGACAATAGCCATCATGAGGCTAATCACAACAGTGTAAACAGGAATTTTTTACAGCTGCGTTGGTAGTTAGATTAGTGTTGCATAATATGTAACATACAAAATGCGCAACTTGAGGAATACTTTGTAAAGTTTACAAAAATTATGTGTTTGTATAATTTGTGAAATTTCAATAATCTACCCGGTACCCAGTGCAGAGAAGGCTGGTTGGGCCTCAGGGCCAGTCTGGAAGTCTTGGAGAAGAGAAAAATCTTTTTCCCTTGCCGGGCTTCGAGCTCCGGACCGTTTAGACCATACGCTTGTCACTGCAGTACACTATTATTATTATTATTATTGTTATTATTAATCTAGCAAACTATATTTCAGAGCTTCTCAGTTTTACAGCATGCATATTCAGTGAGCTCGTATTATCGGAGTGCCACTCAGAGGCTATCATGTATAAGAGCTGGCCAAGGATGGGCTTATCTGTGGAAACTCTAATGGACATGAGAACTGTCAGAATTTTCCGTTAAATTTTCAGAGATTGTCTACTAATTGTATATTAATTATTATTTACTGTACATTCAGTATGTTACGAGAAATTCACATGTCTTTTGGACTCTGTAAGAACGTGAAATATTATGCCAAAATTATTTATTGGCTACCTAATTTTATAAATAGAATGACGGGTAGTGCCGATGAGTCGGGGAGAGGGAACCCGTTACAAATTACCCGGAGCCGGCTGTCCGGAAGGGAGCCCGGGGCTGCACTGTATTTTATGTAATTTTGTCTTTATCGGCAGTTTCTTTATTTGTCGATTTACAAATTAAAACTTTCAGACCAAACCCAAGTCACTCTGCAACTGAGCTAGTCCTTCCAACCTTTTCACTGGGGGGGGGTCCGATCCCGCTCACAGTGGCCCTGTTGATGGATTGTGGGATACTTTAACGGCGTTGTATATTTTAGTATGTCTCTATATACCCATAAATAAAGTATGTTTATTCTCTGCTTAGGATTATAATTGTTATTTTACAATTTTTTTATATTTTTCTAGGATTTCCGCTGCCGCATCACTTTTCAACATATCAATCCCGCACCTGCTACTAACGAACGAATCGGGTCTTCCTCTTGCTGGCAGGGACTGTACACACCAACCCGAGCGCTGGTTCGGTTCGCATCTCCGTTATGATGTACCACAGTCAGTTCTCCTCCATAGCTTGCTGCGGACCCACGTGTTGCTGGGTATAGTGCAGTTCAGTGACTGGACACGTGCAGCATGTCAACACAGGTGAGTGGTTCGTGGGCGCAGGAGATAAAATGCTACAGAAATAAATCTCGGTAGTCAGGTGTAGACATAATGAAAGAGGCATAACCCGTCAAAGCACAACTTCATTTTAGCCATGATAATAGCAGCTATATGTTTCGGCTACTTAAAATAACCATCATCGGACTGTGCATGTCAGAAATGTACAAATGAGAATTATACGTCTGTAACTTTACATATAGTTATATGTATATACATACAGTTATATATATATATATATATATTCATATATTCACCTTACAACAATAAATTTTATGAATGAGCCACACAGTAATATTGCCCTGTGCATATGATTGGGAACGTAATGTGTAACCATTAGTTTTGGGAGGATTTTGAGATTAAAACGAAACGTAAAAGAAAACAAAAGCGGTCAAGATTTGAAACTCCTCGTAATTTCGGTTCATTATTCATTGTGTTTCAAAATAATATCGGAATATAGTTATGAATGTTGTGGACCGATAATAATGCGTAGTCAAATGCGCCGTATTTGAGGTTCTTAAAGCAGTGTTGGTGAATATCCAAGTCTTGTGGAATTTGGCGTTGCTGTAATGGGTGAATAGTTTTAGACGTTTCGGAGAGTGTTGCGGCACGGCGACATATCCTACAAGACTTGAATCTTCACAGTCAGATAATCCGTAAATTCCACATTTCTGTTTGGAATATGGCTAAAAAATCTGTCTTTTCTAAATGCGTTTGGGGCTTTTCATGCGATGTCTGTTCTTTTGAGAAATAACTTTTCTTCTTCTTCTTCTTCTGCTTATTATTATAGTGTTCCAGCTATTGTAAAGTTACAAATTATGACACATGTAATGTTACTTCCCATGTTGAAGGTTTTGTACCTTTACATCAGTATTTTCTGCAGTATGTGTGCAGTGCCCAATATGGCTGTTGTCTGCAGTTCCTTGATTGATTTTGTGTTTGCCCGGCGCGATGCTCAGTTATTATCTGAATGGTTTCGAGATGGTTCCAGTTGCCTCTGTTATTACTGGTATCACTCTTATTTTTGCATGCCACGTGCGCAGTATTTCTATTGTTAGGCCTTTCATTATGGTTATTATTGTCGTTATTCAACTTGGTGATATTTAAAAAAAACTCTAGTTATCTGATGTGAAAGGTGTGGAGGAAGTCATGAAAAGTGTGAAAAAGTACGGTTTATCCTGTGCACGCCATGAAGGTGTACGAGGGAGTGGTAATTTAGCTCCACTCATTCTTAACCTCGTCACTTCATGGAGATGTGTGGTCGACTTCGTACCCCAGCTGCTTCTTCTCCGGGCAAAGAGCCCTCAGTAGCCGGTGTGGCTACTTTTGAGAGGAAGAAACTTTATGGCCCCTGCCGCGTATCGGAGTATGATTTTCTTGTCTTCTAGCTCGTGGTCTATTCACTGAACCAACTACGCTATCCCTACACACGCGAAAGGTATGCGATTTGTTTATGCTGTTTCTTACTTTGCAAGAATACCCGACAAGTAGACTTAGAAATACTGAAGCTTTTCTGAGTTGCAATGTGCCTGCTGTTTCTTCACCCAGGCCTGTTTATGTTTGCCACCACTGTTCTTTCTACAGAATATTTTATGTCAAGGGAAAACTCCGATCTATCTGCGTGGTTATGTACTTACGTGTCTAGACACGTGTTAATGGTTTGTATTTTTCTGAGTGGGTGCACTTTGTAAATTGTTGAGGGGACCACTGCTCGCGCTTAGCTTTATTCTGCTTGTAATGCAGGTAGGCCAATAAGTGCTGCCAATTTTTGTTTTAACATTTCACTTTAATAGAAAAGGATAACGAACTCGTCCGATCTCAGACAAGGCGATTGGCTACAAAACTTTTAGCTTGTCAAGGACTCATCTCCAGTTTTTCCCCCACAAAAAAATTATGTAATTGTCGTTTTGAAACAAGTACATAAGAAAGTTGTGTAATCTTTGTTCACGGCAAACGTTTTACACACACACATAAGTGAAACCAGAAACATTACGTAGTTTGTATGGGCAACATTGAAAGTAGCCATTTGAAGGTCTGGGATTTGTGACGGTAATATCAAAATGAAATTGAGGGAAATTTGTTCTGACGCAGAGAAATGGATTTTAGTGAAAGAAGATACGCCCGATTTAGGGATTTTGTGTTATCAGTAGCCTACCGTATAGCTGGTTTATAAGAAACAGCGTGTCTTTACAGCCTGCTCTCCTTTATTAACATTTACAGTTGATGTACCAATAGTGACGAAATTCGTGGTAGCATTGATGAAGACGATTTAAATGCTGAAAAATGTTTGAAATGTGAAACTGGAAAGCTGTATTCCATTATGGAATGTACATACTTTCTAAGTGTTTTTCGTATATCCAATTAGCCTCGGTGTCCACTTTTGTTGGAGATAAAATTTTGTTACTACGAAGCTAATAAAGTCATTTTGCTTTTACAGCTCCTTAAACACTCACAGTAACGAACACTGCGTCATATAAACCTTGTAAGCCATAATTAAATTTACATTTTACCCCACTATGTACGAAAAGCTCTTTTGGAGGAAGTTGTTGGAATTATATTTCGAATTTTATGAAGTGGGAATTGCGTTGGGCAGATATGAATCAAAATTCAGGCTACGTGACGACAATATTGACAGGTAGTGTTGAAGACCAATACCAAAACTTTCAGTTGTTCCACATTCAGGCAAATAACACCCGGAGAAACAAACATGATCTACTGCAGGGTGGCGCAAAAGTTAGTTAACACAAGAGGTACCACGTTAAACAATGAGTGAGTGATTTTGCCCCTCCCGTTATACGCGTTAATTTTGCCCAGCTTGTGTGTAGAAGGCATCAGAACTTTATTTTTTACATGCTCTGTATTCTTTCACTTGAAGAATGTGCAAGAAAAATGTTTGAGTGGCGTTACACTTATAGTGATGGGGGAAAAATGGGTAATTATCCAACCCCTCTCTGGACAGCACAAGTAAATATCCCCAGCCGGAATTCAGTTTAAAATTCAGTATGTGGCAGTACCTACTACTTGGTAGATAATTTTACATTTCTACAACAACAACTGAAGGAGTATTGCAACTTGAACTTCGCCTAGATTAAATTGTACAGTATTTGCGGGCGGGGAAAGTTCTTGGGGTGAATATTTTTTAATGAATGTTCTTTCCGGCTTATTCTTCTGTTGTTTTCTACACATGACTATGGTGGAGAGTTGTCTTAAAAACTACCATCGGTCTGAAGGAGTAAAACAGATAACCCGTCGGGGGTCCCCGCGGCCCACTTTTGTAATTATTAGCGACGTTACCCCCAGTTCTCGTAACAGGGTTCCAGAATACTGCCTTCTGTCAGAAGGACGGAATCCAGTCCGAAATACCCCATAAAACATTTTAGTATTCTGTACGTTTGTGACGCCCCAGATCCACGGGGACCCCCTCGCCGTGCGGTCTGCAGGGCCCTTATCCACACCCTAGATGTGACGTCATCCTTTCACGTAGTGTGCCTTAAGACGACTCTCAGCTACGATATCAAGAAAATTTATGCTCGTCGCTGCAATGACAGTGAAGTAGCGCGGTGCATTGTTTAGTAATAGAGAATAAGAGACAGATGCAATGAAAAATGTTTATTATATACACAGGAATTTGGTTAAAACATGTCTTGGCGGGAGTAGGCCATCTTCACGTAATACTGAATACCAAAAGTCATAATGAATTACGACCTGATGATGGCCTAGTGAAGAGAGCCGAAACATGCGGTAAATTCAAAATACTACACCTTGTATATAAATAATATATATACTCTAGTTGTATCTGACTTATTTATCTTTATTTAATATTTATATCTTGCACAACGGGGATGGCCCACTTACAGAGTCCTAAGAAGGATTAACGCAGCTATAAGGTTTTATTATGTAATGAGATTTCATTGTAAATAAGGCGCGTTTTTAAGGGGGCTATATAATGATACAGTCGTAAAGTTATAGAAGAGTGGGAGTAATATCACTATATAACGGTCTTAAAATCGTACCTTCACTAGAAAGTGTTATGTCATTAAATTAAAACGCATTATGACTTTGAGAAAACACATCCCCTTTTAAAACGCAGGTGTGTTATCTCAAAATAATTGCAGCTAGTGAAGCGTACACCCATCGCTGTAAGAACAATTTTTAACCAAGAATGTTTACGTTACACAGTGATCCTAAATTATGCCAAAATTAAAATTCCAAGTGCTTAAAATCCCTCAACTATACCTGTAAAAAATACAATTTCAAAAAATGGAAGATGAAATAAAATTCCTACACATTAAAACACATCTGCATACATTTTATATTTGCATTAATCCTTCTTAGTATGTATAGATGTTCTGTATTACCTGACAGTGAACTATTGTGGCCGAAACATGTTGTAATCAAATTCCTGTATATGTAATAAACATTCTTAATTGTGCTCAACGGTCTTATTCTGTGTTGTTTGTTGTCACAATGGTATGAATAAAGTTAACATGACGGTGATTGTCTGAAGGTCTAGTATCGGTGTAGAAATTGACGTAAAGAAACTACTTTTCTTCGAAGGAGACTGATATTAGCAGTTTGTAAGCGATATTTTTCTCAAGTTATAAATCAGACACGTTGTCCTACTGTCTTTTCTTCGAGTAAAGTGAATTAGGCCTCTGTAAAAACATTTGAATTTCCTGGACTCATGTGCTTCGACTCCAGTCTCTCAAACCTGTGTCCGATTGTAACTGCAGTTCTGTAGCCTGCATATGACAATAGTGACGGACACGATGGCTTATGAACTGGCTGTTCTATAAGCAGGCCTACTGCACTACCGCCCCGAAACTTTAGACAGGTCGCACCAGCTTCAGTGTACTCGTATATCATCGTCCGCAGGGAACTTATCACTATTCTGGCCTTTAGGAGTCTTCCGCAGTCGTATTTCTCAAAGTTTTATCATATTCGTAAGCCTACTCAGTAACCAAACCTTACGCTAAACATATTTCACGCAAATGAGTATTTTACTGAATGGATTGAAATAGAACTATAGTCGTATCAGATGGTTTTATTATATATATATATATATATATAGGTAGAAATATTTCTTTAACTGCAATCGGGTTGACACCCGGTGGCAGTAGTACAGTATACATTTAAACACAAACAATACAAACTACACAATTAATTTGGGAATTGTGCGGTCCGTGCCCCGTCTTTGTGAGTTATACTCTGGCATTTGCGTTACAGCTAAGGAAAAAGCACGGAAAAACTTCAGTCAGGGTAGCCGAAGAGTGCCAGTTGATATACAAAACGTTTTTACACGAACTTGTGTTATATATTATTATAGTTAGCTCTAAGTAATGTTTAAGTTGTTGCTGCGTGCTGTAATAGAATGTTTCTGAATTTATTGCAAGGGGCGATTAAGAAATGTTTTGAAGAACACCTATTCATGGTAGTCTAAAAGAAATTCGCCCCACGGACCTTTCGTGTACGACACAATGTTGTGGAACTGGCTTGTAGCTTGTAAAATAAAGGTTTGAAAGATGCTGAATGTCAGGCCCCAGTCTTTATTGTATTTTTTCACGATTACCTGCTAGCGAGAAATTAAATGTGTTGTTCATTTTTACGTTATTATGGGAAAGATGGGGGGAGAGAAGGAATGTCTGTGTGTACGAATTTGATGAGTTTTATCATTATCTTGCCTGATTTAGCGAAAACCTAGTCATAACAGCGAATAAATGAAAGTATTGTTTTTGTTCTGTGTGTTTACCGTTTGTAGTGGTGACACAACAGACTACAAACAAAGGAAGCTATATTATACAATTTTGCAATATAAACCAACAAAATGCATGTAGAAGGGTGTGGTAGATAAAACTCTTCTACCTACAAGACTGCTTTATACGGATGCATATACAACCGACTTCCTGGTGATGAACCCTCGGTTTCGAAATATGTAGAAGACATAAAAAAATTAAAATTAAAATAGTAATTTAGAAACGGTGCATTTTGTCAGTTTATATTGTATAAATATATTAAAGTGAAAGTGAAAAAACATAAAGAAAAAAGAAGCTAATATTATTGAAACAAAACACAGTATACGCTGAAATGGTTAGATTTCCATCACAGCAGGGTCGTGGGACATGTAAGTTCAAGTTATATGATTCTGCGTCGACAGTCTTACAAAATATACCGAACTACGCACGTACTATGGCTTAACAGGGATACTCTTATCATTATTTTATGTAAGTAATTCAACAGCCTGTCCAAACAATCCACTCCCGTGTATATCCACCTACCCGCTCTCCACCCCGCAATCCATGTGTCTGTCGACCTATTCGCCTGTCTATCAAACGTCGTGTAAGCAAATTTATTTGTATTAAGCCGTGGATCTCCAACCTTTTCGTGTCAAAAGGCCAGACCCGTTACTGTGGACTGGCTCGGGTTCCGCGTAACACAAGCTGGCAGGCCTCGGCTTGGAGAACCACGTGTTAAGATGAACGCTGTGTCTTTTGCGTCGGTGTTTTCGTCTCGTTCATGACTCGTGAATTGTATCTGTACTGGTTATAACTGTACGTGTATACAAAATGCAGGCCTCTAGAGATTCCGGGAGATGGTTGAGGTCTGTACGAACGGACGGACAGACGCACGTTGTTGGTCTGAATAAAATGAAAAGTAAAACAGAATGCAACACTCGCTAGTTGCTGTGGTGGCTGACAAAAGAAGGGCAGCCTGTGATGTGTGTATTGTGGAGACGGACTTGCTCCAGTAATAAGGCCACACTGCCAGGTGGGAGCATTCTTTACCCTGCGTCTCTCTGGCCAGTGTTCTTACTGCGAGGGGCAAACCGTATATCTATATATGTTGTGTGTTTGATTAATGGCCGTTGTATTATATTGCGTAATCATTTTCAACGGATTAACTTGTAATTTAATCTCCATTTAGATGCCGTATGTTTTTATGAGGGGTTGATGGAATCGTGATTGATATTAGGTTTCCATAATAACAGATTATTTCTTCGCTCTCCCCTACTTTATGGGAGAATTGTTTTTCAAGTAAAAAGTCTAAGTAATGTGCATGTTATTACGTAGTTTCTGGCACGAATAACTTACAGTATATCTGTCAGTATTGTATCATACACCGATCCTAGTGGCCACGCGGTCTAAGGCGTGGGTCTGCGGCCATTCGCTTGCTGGGATTGTGGGTTCGAATCCCGCCGGTGGCGTGGATATCTGTGCCTCGTGTTTGTTGTGTGGTTTGTAGGTAGCGGCCTCTGCAACGAACCGATCACTCGTCTAGAGGAGTCCTACCGACTGTGGTGTGTCTGAGTGTAATCTGGAAACTTTGATGACGAGACCTAGATCCACTAGGGCTGTCGAGCCTTGAATAAAAAGGAAAAAAATCATATTCTTACAGTATGTCCACAAACAACTACGCAAAACACATATTGCGGATTTGTATTGTATTTTATGCACAGTGAAATCTGTCTATAGCGGAACCACAAGGGATCGAATTTTTTCCGTTGCAGGCGGTTTCCTTGTCATGAAAGTACTTAAAGTTTAATTAAAGATCCTCAAGACTGTGGATGTTGTCTGCTAAAGACGGATTTCCGTTATATTCAGGTTCCGTTTAAGACAGCATTCGCTGAATTATATTCGTACTTCTGTGACACGTTCCGCATACTTGTACTGTTAAGGTTCTTACTTACTTACTTACTACTTACTTACTTACTACTTACTTACTTACTTACTTACTTACTTACTTACATACTTACTCCGTAGAGCAGAGACCGTCTTGAGAAGCTAACGGTTCTCGGCTAGTCAATAAATTCCCCGCATTTTACGGAACCCGAAGGTTCATTACCGCATGCACAAGTGCTTGCCACCTCTCCTGAGCCAGATCAATCCAGTCCATGTCCGCAAATCCCACTTCCTGAAGATCCATCTTAATATTATCCTCCCATCTACGCCTGGGTCTTCCAAGTGGTCTCTTTCCCTCAGGTTTCCAGAACAAAAACCTGTATAAAGGGTCTATTTAGTGTAAATGGGAAAGAGGTTATTTGATGACACGATGAACGTCTGTGACTTAATGGGTCAGTTGTGTCGGTCATAATGATATAATTGGGGAAGGGACTGACAATTTTGACGTGAAATAGAGAAAGATTCTCCAGTCTATTTTTTAGAGAATATTGCTGTAGCGGTTGGACCACACGCACGGGCAAGTTGTGGGGGGAGGGGGGGTGGGTTGTTGCGGATTATGAAGAGAGTATTGTGTAGGGACCTGCGTGACTTCTTCCAGAACCAACGTGTCTGGAATGAAAACTGGACACCACGACGAGACCAGACCAACTCAGGATCTGTTCGTTTCGCTTGGTGCCAAAATTGGAAATTCCCTCCGTCTTCTGCGTGGTTTGTTGAACTCTAAATTGGAATGGAGTGACCTTTTATTATACTTACAATAAATGTTAGTGTCTCCTGGGATGTCACGCTTTGTAGTCAGAAATTTACCAATTACCACGACGTCACGCCCAATAAGACAAATTTTGTAGCCACCGCACTAAGAATCTCAGAATCTCGCATGCTTCAAATATACCGTAAGTGGTCTAGGTGTTACAAAAAGTGAATTTATATTCTGCGTAGACGCAGTGTTATAATTTTCAGTTCTAGACCAAAATTAAAGAAACGATATTACGATAAATTTGAATACCTATTACCGTAACTACAGTAATTTCAGGGCTTCATTTTGGTTGTAACTGTTAGAGTCAAGGAGCAGAAGAATATCCTAAATGAAATAAGTAAACGGAAGGCTAACTGGATTGGTCACATTTATGCGTAGAATCTGCCTTCTACAACAGGTTATTGAAGGAAAGATAAAAGGGGCGATAGAAATGACAGGAAGACGAGGAAGAAGACGCAGGAAGCTACTTGATGACCCCAAGGAAAGGATACTCTTATTTGAAGGAGGAAGCTCTAGATCGCACTATATGGAGAGCTCGCTTTGGAAGAGGCTTTGGACCTGACGTAAGACAGATTACTAAATGAATGAATGTAACTCTATTATTTCTACCACAGAATTTACTCTTTCGCCGTCCTGGGATCATGCGGCCTCAGGTATTTACCTTTGCTATAGATCGAATCTATTATCAGCTTTTTCCTTCAGCTAATTTACCTCCGGTAAATGTAGTTAATACACCAGCATGATTCACGATCATGCTTTTTATATAGGGACTCGGGTTGATGTAACGTATATGTTAGTACTGCTTGGAGTATTATGATATAAGTATTAACTTGAGTTTTCCGCTACACATATGTTTCATTCAAATAATGTACTGTTTTATTAGTGTACTGAATAGTAGCGTCGAATGAAAATATTAATCTGTTTTCAAACAAAAAAAATCAGAACATAAATTCTGTTATTATTACTTATGAGAAATGTAATGTAATGTGTAATGTACTGTTGGCAGAAAGATAGGTTGTGCTGCATGGTCATTGTGGGTAGGTTGTATGGTCAATGTGGATAGGTTGTGCTGCATAGTCACTGTGGATAGGTTGTATTGCATGGTCACTGGGGGTAGGTTGTGCTGCATGGTCATTGTGGGTAGGTTGTATGGTCACTGTGGATAGGTTGTGCTGCATGGTCACTGTGGATAGGTTGTGCTGCATGGTCATTATGGATAGGTTGTGCTGCATGGTCACTGTGGGTAGGTTGTATGGTCAATGTGGATAGGTTGTGCTGCATGGTCACTGTGGATAAGCTGTACTGCATGGTCACTGTGGATAGGTTGTGCTGCATGGTCACTGTGGGTAGGTTGTGCTGCATGGTCATTGTGGGTAGGTTGTATGGTCAATGTGGATGGGTTGTGCTGTATGGTCAATGTGGATAGGTTGTGCTGTATGGTCACTGTGGATAGGTTGTGCTGCATGGTCATTATGGATAGGTTGTGCTGCATGGTCATTGTGGGTAGGTTGTATGGTCACTGTGGATGTCTGTCACTTTACCGAATTCATAACGCGAGATATATCGGCTTTGCAGGTCGAGGCTCGAATTAACGGTACAGAATATTATCAAAAAAAAGTTTGTATTTTTCTAATGCTAAGAATTGCTATGTACGTTGTCCAGGAGGTCTTTCATATATTTATTTTAAGCTCTTAGAACATTCTAAGCACACATACACACACACACACAAACACACACACACGCACATACAGAGAATATGGTGTCACGAACGACGACGGTCGTGTATAATTTGTATTGTCTGGTGTGAGTTACGTAGTGCCGCAAGATTTATGTACCATATTTTTGGTCACGTACATATTGATGAAATAGTTTAAGGTTATCAGTGCAACTAAACCCGAGTGTTTTTGTAATAATAATAATAATAATAATAATAATACACTGTTTTTTAAGATTACGCAAGCGATGGGCAAAATATTCCAATTTATTTCGGTAAAGTGCAAGAAGGGTGTACGTTTTAAAAAAAAGTGCATTAAGAGTGTTCTGTATGATGACTTGCTGGTGTACAGCAGCTTCTTTAAAGTCAGTTTCCCCCATAATTTTCGTTTAATTTTAAACTCCTGTATACCGGAATATTGTATTATTCTTTATATATTTTGAATTAGAATTTTTAAATACATTATTGTGATGGAGTTTTTTTTTGTCGGTGATTCAACTCTCTGTTGAATGCTTGTTAATTTTCGCAGCGCATATATGCATAAATTAGGGTTTTTTTTTTGAAATTCCAAGCAACAAGACTCTTAACCCATAAATTATCTTAAAATTTTGTTAAAATTTGGTTCCTTCTAATTTTGTGTGCTGTTCATTCGTTCAGCACACTGGTGGAAAGTTTGATTGTATTTAAGACGACGCCTTTGTATGAAAATAGCCTTTTAACATAAGTTTACTGTAAGCAGCCATGTTTAATGCCGGCAACAGTAGTGATAAAGATTTAATTACAACCACACTTCCGAAATGTCGTAACGTTTTCAGTGGCAGTGAAACTGCTGTCATGGTTACCACAGTGGGGGAAAGTCTGCCCGTGTTTCGGGGAACCTCGACCCAGCCGAGTGGAACAAAACAGATTTCTTGTAGGATCCTCTTTTCGACACGATACACATCCAGGTCACCGTTACCTGAATGTTGAAATTCCCTAGATTCGAACAGTGGTCCTGCACAGACAGAAGTGTGAATGTAAAGCAGCTGCTAGTCTGTGATGCTAATAACGAGCACTCTCAAAGGTGAGTTAACCATGACATATAAATTAAACCCGAGCAGTTGGCGGTTTGCAGAAACCCGATGAATTAATTGATTGTAGAAAGGAATGGGGTTGAGCTGCCTGGTGTCGTATTTTGTATCGGCCCCCAAGGATACGTTCTTCTGTAGGAAATTATTTTACAGGAAGGCGATCCTGGTTTGTTTGAATCTTATTAGATGCATGGCTGTACGAATGCTTTTGTGCTTGTTCTGTGTAGGAAGGGGTCTTGGCAATGGCTCTTTCTCCCTTCTCTATTCATACTAAATGCTCATTGCATTAGTGAAATATAAATCCATACAAAGATTAAGTTTTCTCAATGCACGCAATGACAGCATATGGGAGAGTAGATGCATGGGTTCACTTGTTTGTAATTTTGGCGCTAGATGTAGTTGATTGGTCGGTGTCACGCTCCGGCCGCTTTACTCGCGGGGAAGCGATCCCGGTACCCGTTTAAAAGAAGGCTGGGTAGATTCCACAACAGGTTTCGGGGATTTGGAGACGAGGAAATTCTCTTGCCCTTGCGGGGAATCGAACCACGTTTTCTCTGCTGTCTATCCCGGAATGAACCTTTGCACTTTATAACTGAAACATTAAAGATAAAAGACAAGTCTTTACAGAACAGCAAGCTGTCATTGCAGGTGTATTTCGTTTCTGCACGTTGATGGATGAACGTGATTCTGTGAACAATAGAGTGGTACTGGAGTAATAACCACGTCAAATTTGTAGCTGCTATTTATGTATAAATGACTAGAGTAATTATAAGAATCCATTAATGTCGTCACAATCCAGAATCATATAACTGTTGGCGTGTACGAAGAACATCGCGTTCTGTCATCCCATTGTGAGTAAAAGAATGGCGATATGTACTGACATTTACAATCCGCACGCGAACGCAGGTATACGGCGGGCTCACTGTGGTTCGAGTAAACTAGTTTGACTACACGAAAGCATACAAAGTGACGTGTTCCTACAAGAATAATTAAAATCTTGCGAGATTAGGCAGTTTGGCAGCAACAGACAAGTTCCTCGGTACCGTTATGTTGCTCACATTATAATAGAATCGAACCCAGGACTCGGCATGGCGTTTGTGACGGAACTATTAGTATCCCAGAAGCACATATTCAGCTAGATTTGTGTTTATGCAGCATGTTATACCTATATTTAGCGTCGAATGCTGTTGCAACTCTGTATTTTTATCTGCAACAAAGAGTAAAATTATGTGCGTAATTATAATGGATGTACTGCAGAGCTTTGTGTCACGAGTTTAATTATAATTCACCTTTCTTCTGCCTCTAATTCCGACAAAGGAGACAATCAGAGTGTCACTGTAACTGCATAGAAAGTGATCGTTGAAGAGATCGTGCCTGGGGATAAATATCACAGTTTTATCACATTCGGTTCAAGTCTGTAAGGCATTCGTTTCTATACCAAACAGCAGGGTCACTGCGTAATAATAATAATAATAATAATATTGTTATTAACTGCAGTTGGGTTGTCACCCGGTGGCAGTGGTTATTTTACATGTGTACAAAATATGAAATTGATTACTAATAAATTTAAGTCGGGAGGGCTACATGAGAAGCAAGTAGTGGCAACTTGGAATCTTGGGAACCATCTCAGCATTTGCTTATAGACACAGGGAAACCAAGGCAAACCTGTGTCGAGGTGGCCGGTCGCAGGACCTTCCGAATACTGACTTCTAGCCAGCAATCCGGCATCTGAAGTAAAAACAGCAATAGACACATAGTACAGCAAATACACATAAGATGACAACAATACACACAAGACAACTAACAGTAATGCACGTAAGACGTCTTAAAATACAACGCGTACAAAAGGTAAACATGTACTGCAGAGCTTTGTGTCACCAGTTTAAGTATGCTTGATATTTCTTCTGCCTCTCATTCCGACAAAGGAGACACAATAAGAACACAGAAGTGATTGTGGAAGAGATCGTGACTGGGGATAAATATCACAGTTTTGTCACATCGGTTCAAGTCTGTAAGGCATTAGTTTCTACATCAAACAGCAGGGTAACTGCGTATTGGTTGACATGGTTGGCAGTCAGTAGTGCAGATTATGTTTGTACTGGTTTCATGTTAGAAAGATTAAACGAGCTTATTTGAGACGGCACAAAAGCCAGCTTTGGTCACCTCCTTTCCCAAGAACTGTCACAAATCACGACCGACATGTGATCAATGTTGTAGGTCCCTCTAATCTATGTTAAATTATATCTGTGTGAAAGTTGTCCTTGTAAAATTTTAAGCTAAAGCTATCCCTGTACAGGCCTGGACAGGTCCTGAGGATTCCAGGAGGTTGAGGCTCCCAGATTTCATGACATTCGTCACATGAAGGTGGTAAGATTGTCAGCCATGCGCACCGGCCACCTTTACCCCTCAGAAAATATTCGTGCAATTCATCTTTGTTACAACCTGAGTTGTGGATCAACACAAATGGTTATGAATTTCTTTATTACCTGGAAGTTTTGGTTCTTGGTTAATAATCATGCTTGGTATTGGAGAGGTTCAGAATTCGATTTTCGATCTATGGATAGGCTATTATGATTGAAATTTTCGTGGATTTACTCAGGCCTCCAAGACGAATGCTGGATTAATATACAATACGGTCGCTGTATTTTCATTCATATCCTTTCCATTTCTTCATCTGCTATTATGCTTGTGGCATTATACAGCCTTTTTAAATGCTAAAACAATTTTACGCTCGAAACAGACAATTATCGCCTTGCAGACGATTTCGATCACGCACGTACTGCCCCGCATTTCTCCTGGATTACGTTGAGGTAAATAAATAAAACTCCTACAGCGCAGCTGTTTTTTGGGAGTGGGGGGTGGGGATTCGAAATTGAAACCTCTTTGAGTCTAACTAAACACACGTATGAATTATTTCGTGAGTGGAAAATGAAAGAGTTGGTTTTACAGCACTCTGAACTTCAAAAGGATTTGAATTAAATTGAAGTACAAACTTAATGTTACTGAATTTTATAAACTCTATTCCTATACACAAAAAACACTAAGAACTTCCCCACTATATATCCTGTTGTGTGGATAATTATTGTTTTCTGTTGGTGCGAATCGCAAAATGCACTGTGTAGCCAAAAATGCAACAGCTTTCGGTGTTAAATGAGGCGATAAACTCGTTAAACAAAAATGCGAGATTTAAGGTTATCCCAGCGGTGTTGCTGAACATTACATCTTCTGGGAAGTGATGCTGTGTCGTTAGAAGAGTATTTCCCGACGTTTCGAAGTATCGTAGCGCTTGCATCTTCAAGCCAACACACTACGTTAATTCGAATCTTCGGAAAGTACTCGCCGAATGAAGCAGGGTCATATCCGAAAGGAAACGGATCTTCAGCACCTGCTTGTTTTTGATGGTTAACAATATAAATAAATTGTTTATAGCTGCTGTCAAACACAACAATGTATTTAGTTGTTAGGCTTTCTTATTGTAGTGGCGGCATGTTTCGGTCTTTCCGTCCATTATCCGGCCATAACACAGAAACTTAAGTTACATGCAGTGTATTTTATGTAGTATGGGAGCCCATAATACTAACAATTATATTAAAATATATGTACAAACTTGCAAACTGCGTAACTAAAATAAGGAAAACTAAATACTAAATATATTTTTTGACGTTTTGCTGACGTTGCATCTCAGTATATTTATCTCAGTAATTAACCAACTTGATGCACAAAATATTTGTTTTACAATAAGTTTATTTCATGCCTCTACATGTTTCGAGCACATGTTCTGGTATCATCACACCTATAGGTGTGATGATAACAGAAGCTGTTTAATGCAATTTTGACCTCCTGACGATGAGCACATGTGCTCGAAACATGTAGAGGAATGAAATAAACTTATTGTAAAACAAAATTTTGTGCATCAAGTTGGTTAAATACTGACATAAATAAACTAAATATATTGTTGTGTTTGACGGCATCTGTAAACTATTTATTTTGTAACTCATTCAAACACAACGGGACGTCCTCTATAAAAATTTAATGGTTAAAATATTTGGTTAGGTCGATTATTTAACCGTTTAATGGACAGTGGTAATCGTGTGCAGTGTCCGATTTAACTTCACAAAACTGTACATTTCGTCAAACGAAAAATATTTGCTAGCTTCATTGGTTTCCCAGAATAATCAAAGACAGTTACTCTGAACATCTTTACCAGAATTAGCTTTTAAAAATGTGCTCTTTTCTGTTACGACCAAATGTTTTCCTGTTATTCAGACAACGCTGACCTGTTATGGGGTTAACCTAATCTTAAACAACCTACATTTATATCAGATTAGTCAGTGAAGATAACATAAGCTCACGCCAGTTACTTTCGACCCCACAAAGTAAAATGAACTTAATTTCTTTTATATTCTCAGATGATTAAATGTCGTACGTTTGGCATGTGTCCTATTGCCTTTAGTTACCATTTTTACAACAGTAATAATTATTCTTTTAAAAACGAAAGTTAAAAACATCAATCATTATATCACTTTAATTATTAACCAACAAATGCACTATATAAAATTTCACATTAAAACACTTAAAATCGCTCCGACCATAGCCAGACGCATTCCTAACAACGTACTCTTACACAACACGATATGCTGCCACATCACCCTGTTAATATAGTGGAATTGTTTTGTGAATGTTTTTAAAATGACTTTAGCAAGGAACAACGTAGCTCC
>Ga0136643_10002038_pt1 | contig 25664 bp, 13 predicted proteins | sample TergutLab28metaG_FD_96883 | JGI IMG/M metagenome (GOLD analysis project Ga0136643, IMG submission 96883) | Labiotermes labralis P1 segment gut microbial communities from Petit-Saut dam, French Guiana - Lab288 P1 (version 3) (version 3) | ecosystem: Host-associated > Arthropoda: Insects >... | reverse complement strand
TGTGAAGCTTGAAGCCTGAGCGGTGGGGATCACCGCTGGTTCAAGAGAAGTACCAGGAAGAAATGCCTGTGACAGGAGACATACATATTGTATAATAATAATCACCACTCCTTAGACCATTTATAGTTGCTTTATCTCCAGGTATAAACATATTATTACATACTTTCTTTTGCTTATATTTCATTTTCTTAGTGGCATATACCTCGTATTTCAGAAAACTATATTGCTTTTGAATTAGATTCTTTTCTCAGCACTCGTCCCACCCTGGTTATTCTGTATCTACGAGATTTGACGTACTGGCAGCTGTGCTGATGGGAAGATTTCCGTCTTCCGAAATATGAGGCCTTGTAGAATGGGAAATAGATAGCAACTCCTCGGATATCGTGCTGTCTGCATTTTTAGTACAGTCATACAACAAGGTTGGTACATATTTACCAAACTACGCGGAGTTTTACCCCAAAAGATAAAATTCCCAGTTTGTTCTATAGTTGTAAGTAGTCACATTATTTGTTGCGTTCGGCTTATATATCCCTATTACGGCTCTGTTCACATAATGTACGGAATGTTTTGCCTGTGGTCTCAGGGTCTGCAAATAAAGGGAAATCAATTATTTTGACTGTACCCAAGTACACTAAAGTTAACCGATATTAACGTATATCGCAATATCTCGGACGCTTTAAAGTCTCCACTAATATTTTAACCTTCAAGAGGGATTTTTAATTTGTCCTGCTGTATGTGTTGGTATTTAGCGGCACTAGTTTTTGCTGAACTCAATTTTATTTTACTATGTAATTTTCCTTGAACTTTTTGGACGTTAAGTACTCGTGTTAAAAATTAAGGACCGTATGTTTAAGTATAAAGTTAAAAAGATGACAAATCCTGTAATCCGAGACGTAGCTCAAAGATTTTACCAAGGTTTGCCTTACTTTCTGAATATCATACATATTTACGATGAGCGCGTAAGGGTAATTTTATCTGCGTTCTTAACGGAAGTGTAGCCTCCCTCGCTAAGATTCTTGCTAAATTCACAAATATTCAACAGAATAATATTCAGATCTCTGACACATAGTTTTACTCAAATCGGACAATAAATTTGGAAAGGTGGAGAAAATATTTACTTTCACTGCGCCGATTTTCCCAAATCTCATATGTGCTAACCTGCATCACTTGCAATAGTCTGCACCGAATATCATGTAAATTATTCAGGAAATATGACAGTTAAGTTTAAAGATCCATTTTCTTTTTTCAGTAAACTATGAGTGTTAATTTTTTATAAAATTGAAATGTTGTTGGACAACATTTATATAGACATGTTATGTCCAGTTTCATAATATTCCTGGGAAAAAATGTTTAATCTTTCGTTCTACGTCACAGATGTACAAACATACGGAAGAACGGAAGAACTGCAGAAGGAGGACAGTGATTTCCACACAAAAATTTCCTAATCTTGTTTGGTAATGACCTAAGCGAAGATTCGTTTGTGTATTGAATGCAGTACACGCCAGTTGAACCGAAGTTTGGCAGTTTAAACTCGTATCACCGTGTTGTTACAGACTTCGCGGCTTATGATCGAATCTTAGGTACGTTTTTAAAAACACGAAACTACTACAAGTTTTGGGCACTCTGGAAGGAATGCCGGGAAAAAAACGCAAGTCGATTTCTCTTTTGTCACACCTAACAGTTTTTCACGTTCTCCTGTTTGCGTTCAGCTTCTTAATTTTTGACGGTCATATAAAGATATAAATTTGCCGAAAATTTGCCTCTTCTGACTCCAAAGTAATTAACAGATTGTGAAATTTTCTGGCTTGGGTGTCTGAACGGGTATTTTTCCATTTCGAAGTGCCATATAATCACACACAGTAATTTTTAATTCACCTGCAAAAATATTCATAATGGATGCACTGAATTTAATCCGCGTGAAACTTAAAACCAGTCTTCAAATCGAGTGATTTCGGTCCAGAATTTGTTTACACAATTTGAATTTTATAGGATAATTTTTCTTCTGTCATTTCTTGTTCTTTTCCATTTTCTGTCTATTTCTTTACGCATTTGTCTCTTTCTCCTTGTATTTGTTTCGTTGTAACAGTATCCCTGAGCACTCTACTACCATAGCCCTGATGATACGAAGTATCGTGTCAATAAACACATAGGTCTGATAAAAGGCGTATAAACAAAGAAGCTAGCTTGTGCAGAATAAGACAAAAAGAAAGGACGTGAAAAAATTTGGGTGAATGCAATATAGATACAATAAATATAGTAAGAAGAAAATGAAATGACAAGAAGCAATGACTTGTGGCGAAGCTGTGGGTGTGTCAATCTGCTGGCGAGGCTGCAGCGCCCCTACCGATCGATGCTCCCAGACCAGTAGTCCCTGGGCGGGGTGCCTTGCCTGCCAGCCTGGCTGCCTGGCTGGCTGGCTGGCTCATTTCCCAACAACCGTCTTCGGCCTACTTATTGTCGTCGACGAGTTCCCTCACTTTAGTCTTTTTCATTCTGGAATTACACTCTGCGTTCCTCAGTAACCAACTGTTTCATTTTCTTACACCGTTATGTCTGTCTTCTGGGTATTACATTAGAACAGTATTAGGAGGGCCACGAAAATCGTCAATATCGTCACTGCAGTATCTTTGTTACGTAGAGGATGGTAACCTACACGTTGCTAAATACCACATCCCAACCAATTTAACCACTGGAAAGAAGCACGATACACAATTATGATGAACCTGGGTGGGCCCCAAAGCCAGTCCAGACGTTTCGAGGAAGAGAAAAATCTGTTGTTTCTGCCGAGATTGGAACCCGAATCGTCGAGCGCTTAGCCTAATTGTTGTACAGACTACACTGTCGCGTTATCCGGTGAAGAAGGAACAACAGTATTTAAATACTTCTGTTGAATATAGGATATTTTAGGTGGGGAAAGACAAGGAAAGATACAACTTTTAGGTACAAATACAAAAATGAGTGATAGAAAAGTCGTAAAACACTGCATTAAGTAAGCTTAGGATGGGGTTTAATGGCAGTAATGGAACGTCGGGTTCAGTGCAAAGAGGAATATTTATACGAACCGAACAATTACCTTTTAAGATAGGCTTTAAACCACGGAGTCAGTAAATTTCTGAAGAGAGTAGAATATGACACACCAACTATTACATGCAAGGCAAGTTTGGCAGCGATTGATTCATCAGGGTGCACTTTGATGCCATCTTCTGTGCTCTTATTCCATTAATTCACCTTAAAGTATACTACTATGTGATTATTGCAGAGGAAAGTACTCTACAAATTACGAATGGTGGCCGGGAAAGCGTAGTTGTTATAGAGGCTGCTCGCCAGATCCTGGGCTGTCCGGGGTTTGGATCCCGGTAGGAGCGAGATTTGCCGTAACTTTCCAGACCGACACCGATTCCACGCAGCATTGTGTACAGGGGATACTGGGTTTTTTTAAGTGGGGCAAAACGGCAGGTTTGTGGCTTTGACCGTCCTCAACCACATATTGCTTAGGTTGTGTATGGGTGAAGCTATACCTCCACCGTATCCCTTTGCTTCCATGGTACGTTGTTACGAATTATTTGGTAGGAGGTCCAAGTCTAAGAATATTTCTTTTAACCGCAGCTTGAATTTCTCCTGTGCCTTCAAGTGGGTGCTATTATCACACGTCTCTTTCTATTAATTATCAATTGCGCCCTGAAAAATAAAATATACAACTATTTGAATAGAATATACTGGAATCCTTAGACACAACAAAAGTATGTGGAGATGTAAATGTCCTTAACACGTTTCATCAAACATTACGCTTGCAAATCCTTAGATTCTACTCTTATCCTTATTTTTGCACCGTGAATATCGTCGAGTTATTTAATTAGTATACCAACTGTGTGATACGCAGTGAAGCACAGGACGCACACCCGCAGTAGGACACACTCAGCAACATACCCTTACATAATACGACATGCTGCCACAGCACCCTATTAGTACAACGAAGTTAATCAGTGACTATTTTTAATTGAGACTTTAGCAAGGAAAGTGTAGCTCCCTGAGGATGACCTTAGGATCGAAACATGTCGGAGCAATTTTAGTGTTTTAATGTGAAACTTTTATATATCAGTTGGTATACTAATTAAATAACCTTAGATTCTACGTTTGATAAATTTGGTACTGCAGTAGATAATACACCGAAATTAGCCGAGCACATTTTATTCTTACTGCATCAATTCAGGGTGATAATCCATGGGAAGATAAACTGAAAATCATGATTTTTTTTAAATAGTCCAAATGTAACTTTTGAATGTGAAGTAAAGTGAAGGTTTAGCGTTAAATTAATGCACGAAAACTTTTATTCGGGTTCCAAACCGACATTTTGTTACTCCAAGAACACGAGGAAAACAAGTTATTTGTGAAGTGCAGGTCGCTTTGCAGATAAATTCGCTAAGGAGCGGAGAGCCTACAAAGTCATGCATCTTCCCCGATTTAATTCTGCTTCATTTTAGTACGGGAAACTTCGGGTTTTAATGAAGAGAAACGAATATGGCTTACAGTCTGAAATAAGGAAACTCTAAGTAGAGTTATTAAAGGATGTAGGTGATTAGATGATGTGAAAGTTGGTAATGTTAAGAAAGATTTTCTTAAGTCAGTATTTGCTGTGCGAAACCAAACATGGGCCTATTTGTACGGAGAAAATTCATAGGAAGCTAAAAACAAAAATGTCAAGAATAAATTTAAGTAATCAAACAAGTGGTATTACGTTTTACAAATACCAATTCAAATTGCAATGAGTGTGAACTATAACCTTGAAAGGCAGAGGAAAGTAGAAAAAAAACTGTTTTAATAATTTCGTTGTTGTTTATCAGTTCTAGTGCAGCAAAGTTACATCAATTCCCATTAATCAATACAATATGAAAATTTAATTCATAGATTGTACGTACCGTCAAAAAGATTGGTTAATTCTAACGCTCTCTGTTCGTCTTCGCTATATGGGTGTAGTATTTTTCTGCATTTGTGTTTTGAATACTGGCGTTGTGTTAATGTTCTTTATTTGTTTTCGGAATATATTAGTATCGTGGTAATGTTCTCTGTTTGTGTTGACTATATATTCCGTTATATTCTCAACAGGTGGTCCTGATTGATAGCCATATAGATGTCCTCAGTCTCTTCAGGCAAATACCTCGTAGAAGAGACTCAGTGTTCTTGTTACTAAGAATTATCACTTAGAGACTGGGAAAGGAAGTAGCATTACTTATTTTTTCTGACACGAGCCAAATTACGCACGTGGTCCACGTGTGGGAACGCTGAAAGAAGTGTTGCATATTACGATTCGTATTAACACTGTAATAAAAAAATCAACAGAGCTTTGCGACTTACACTATGAAAATAATAGCATTGATTGGATAAGCCAGTCCATAATGTCACTCTCTACGCGTTGGATGGAGGGGGTTTGATTATCGACAAGTGTTGGATTTACATTTTCCTTCCTGTGTCCAAATCAGTTCTGGGACAAGTTCAGAGTGCAGGAATACCTTTCCTTTAATTTTAAGGAAGGTAACATCGACATAAACACTGTATTTGCTACATCCAAATGCTTATAAGATTTCCTCCATGTTTTAGAACAGAGGGTAATAACTTTTTACAATTGCCTTTGACTTCTGCCTGCAAAGTGAATTTTCAAGAAGGCAATTGTAATTTTTCACGGCTTGGCGTTCCCTTTGGACTGTAGCAGATACATGAATGAGTACTTACAGCTTCATAATGGGAGTAATTCTCTTTCCGTTTGCTGCATTTAGGAACAAAATTACGAAGGGTTTGCTTTGATGTGCCTGCAGGCTACTTATTTCGTAGTGCGTATTTAATATCCGCAATAATATGAAAGAAATTTGCAAGGGTGAATTCTGCGTAATACCTGCGAGAGACAAGATTCCGCTCTTCACAATGTCGATCTGAACTCAGGTGTGTGGATTAGTTCAGATGTTAGGAAACTTCATAGTGCAACTTACAGACAATGCAGAATATAATAAGGAAATGTTTAATGTTTTAATCTTGCAAGAAATTTGTGTGGTATTCGAGTTGGCATAATATAAATATTGATACAAAGCCGAACGTAATATATAAATATTTGACTTTGTGCTTACATAATATTACAGACTTAATATTCACACATACAAAATAATTACTCGGTCTGCAAGAACAAATCCTTCTGAATATACTCTGACTTGTGGGCGTAGATTGGAAGATGGTCTGATATTAACCTGAATTGGAGGAATTTCTGAATTTGAGTTTTATTAGTATAATATCCAGTTTCGGACTTTTATAAATAGGATAATATCTGTCCGTTTTCCGAGTACATTTTTGACATTGAACCATGTCGTAATACACTGGAATCATGCATTTTTACTGAATTGACCGATGTATAAATATTTAGTTACCTGTAAGATTATTTTTCAAGTAATTTATCTATCATTATATATCAATATGACACGAGAATAAAGAAAATGTTTTAAACTTCTTTTCAAAGATAAAAAATTTCTTGGTTGGGTAATACACTTCTGTTTTCAGCATTATTGGTTTGTTTAGTAACTTCATATTGACATCATTACTCTGAGAGTATTTAGAAGTGATGCTGCTCTGGTTGGTACTGAATCAGTTGACTACGAACTACATTCTTGTATGCAATTATACAAGTAGGTTACTGTTTGAAATTACATAGCTGTATTTGTATTCGCCATTAGATACGAACATTTGAAAAAATTTTTATTCTCAAAATAAACTAAATTATTACCACTAACGAATATAGCAAGATAAGAGAAGAAAAAATGTCGTCAAACAGGACAGGATTATTCAAGAGAGGTGTTGCTGCCTGTGCAGTGTTTAATCTGAGAAGAAACTATCTCTCAGTGAAGAAGTATCTCGAAACAATTCTCTTGAAGGGACATTAACTGTAAGGTAGTGGATGTATTAATAGGTGAGTTAGAAATAATACTCTAGTATAAGTATTAATTTAGGTGTTAAAATACTGAAGACATTTAATTGTGTTTCAGAGAAACAAGATTCGTAATGAAGGTTTTAATTGGATTAATAAATTACTCCCTGTATTAAGTTTCTTTCTCTTGTATTCCTGTTACTTGTGATATACTAGCCAATTTATTAAGTTAATTGCGTCCTCTTATAGAAGTTCTTTGTGCAATGCATGGCAATTTTAAAGCAATAATTATATTTTCTCGAAAGAAGAATGAAGAATATGGCCCATTCTTTTCTGTCAGCACCCAGAGATAAGGCAATGTATTGTAATATGTTTAGTCTTAGAAAGAAAAATGTCTAAATTCATATAAGTTTTACTTACCTTATTGTGCAATGAATAACCCAAGATAAGGACCATATTCTGCTCCAGTTTCATTATTCAGCAGTTGGTCTTCCCAGATCTGGACTTATTTCAGAAAATTTCTTTATTACTCTTGAGTTTTCAGCAAATTTATTTTGATATAATAAAATAGGTTTTTAATATTGGTGTTGAGATTAGGTGAAGGCAATTATGTGGAAGATGTACCGCTGAAATAATCTGCTGCCTTACGTAACCACGAACTAGTGAAAATGTTGGTCACAGAGGTGTTTAAACAGAAAGGCCTATAAAGAAATTCTCACCGATTCCGTTGGTTCAGATTTCGAAACATTGTTGACGAAAGTTTGCTGTTTACTGCCACATCCTTAATAAAAATTTGGTGATAGAATTGAGATAATTCTTACGTGCCTACCAGTCTGGCACAAATGGCATAATGGATGACCGCATTCGATGAAATTCGGAAGTACTAAGGATTAATTAGTGTTCTGGAAGAAATGAGTCAAGCAAAGAAAACACTCAGTCCAGGCTAAAATTCGAGAGGTCCTATCGAAAAAAATCTTGATACAACTTGCCCTGCAGCCACGCTCACTCCACACATCTTAGGCAGACGACCATTTCATTGTATGGAAAATCGACGGACATATACCTGACCTCATTGACAGGTGGCAAGGTTTATATGGAACTTGTTTGCGTTATTTAGGGAAACGACAAAGTACCTTCTGCTTTGCGAGTCACTGTGTGTTTCAGATTGCTGAAACTTGTCATCGAACGTACTAAAATTATTTTTCTCTCCATTGAAATCAGTAATCAAAGTACAGAGCAGTCTATAAGCTAATGAGCTAGCTACATTAAATGGTATGTAGGAAAAGCATCCAGTGATACATTTCCTATTGAAGCTCAATCATACAGGCGATAGGGTATGGCCTCTCAAACATGAGGTTTAGAGACGCACCACAGTCGGCAGGACTCCTCTGGACGAGTGGTCAGCTCGTCACAGAGACCTCTACCTGAAAACACACAACACTCACAATAAACGCCCATGCCCCCATGGGATTCGAACCTACGACCTCAGCAGGCGAGCGTCCGCAGACCTACGACTTATACCGTGTGGCCACTGGGACCGGCTACTGTACTAAAATCAGAGGAGTTTCTAAGAAGCGTCACTATAAAAAAAATTGTTATCCAAAACTGATAATGAGCATACAATTTGGCTTAGCAAGCCAAGCCTAAATCTCGATTCAACATCTTCATTCAGAACTATTAACTAACAGTTAGTAATACGAATTCGATATTAGCCTATATTGTAGGATTACTTTGTTTTAGTCAGCTGTATAGAATTTCGAGAAATTACAGTGGTTGAAGAGTACGAAGGTCTCATAAACTCGCAGTTCTCCACTTACTACACTCATGAGTGTGGACTGACTTTGTAAATTGAATTTGATGTTGTAGAAAGCAATATTGAAGCGTATTGCAGATTTAACTTCTACTTACTTCGTCTGAAATCCAATATTATCCTAAAACGGTTTAGTACTTTGAGTTACGGTACGCGTACAGCACACTTCAAAGAATGCGGCGTTGCAATAAGCTGTTAAAGTTCCAGCGTTTATTATCTTCAACACATCCGGTTATTTTACAATTCTGGTCAGTTATTATCGTCTGATTGTTGTAGAACTTAGACGTGATTATAATGGCCAAACTGAATGACATCCAACTAAATAACGCTCCACGGAGCGGAGTCCGTCTAGAAATTAGACTATTTGGCGAGGTCCTCAAGAAATATTTCGTCCTGAATAAGACCCGAAAGCCCATTACCGTGTATTTATGATTCCGTCGCTAAGCTCTGTAACGAAACTGATTCATCCGACCTTCTTTGTGAAAACCTGTTATTACAGTAGCATACTTAGTCTCCTAACGCAAAAAGATAAGTAGTACGAGGGGGTACTGATAAGTCTTTAGCCCGACCTAATTCCCGATGTCGTAGGACGGAATCGATATTGTCGTTGGAAAGAGGAGTCTGTTCATGTGCTGAATTGCAAGTCTTTTCCTGTTACAGAGGCTGAAAGGAAGCGTATCAGGCGACGCGCGCAATTTTAACAACATGGAGATGCGAGCTGTCAAGTTTTTTTTTTTGCAAGGCAATGCGCCGAAGGAAATTCTCGCCATTTTGACAGAAACATTGCAGGAACATGCACCATCGTAAGTCACCGTCAAAAACTGGGTGGCCCAGTTTAAACATGGTGATATTTCCACCTCTGTTGCGCCTCGTCCTGGACGACCCAAAACAGTGACCATCCCTGAGATTTTTTATCAAATTCACGAGCTCATTTTGGAAGACCACCGGATTTGGGTTAAATCAATAGCTGAGCAACTGGACATCTCACGTTGGGTCCATCATTCATGAAGATTCGTACATGTGGAAGCTCTCCGTGAAGTGGGTCCTGAAATGCCTGAACGCGGATCAAAAATGTCAACGGTGCCAGTCGTCTGAGCAAATTTCGGAATTTTTTCGGCGCGACCCAAACGAATTCCAGTCGCGATTGGTGGCCATGGAAGAAACCTGGTTATATCACTATGACCCGGAGACAAAGCAACAATCAGTTGAGTGGCGGCATAGCGGCTTACCCCGCCCCAAAAAATTCCGAGTGCAAAAATCTGTTGGAAAATTTCTCGCCTCAATTTTTTGGGATCAAGACGGCATCCTCCTCATTGATTATCTTCCAAAGGGCCAAACTATCAACGCGGAGTATTACTCATCTCTGGTGGTTCAATTGAAGGACATTTTGAAGGAAAAACGCCACGGGAAGTTAACCAAGGGGTTTTTGTTCTTGTACGACAGTGGCCCAATTACTTGCAAACCAGAAGAGACTGGCCTGCCTGGGCTTCCAGTGTCTTGGTCACCCACCCTATTCTCCGGATCTGGCCCCATCAGGCTACCACCTGTTCCCTGGACTGAAAAAACAACTGAAAGTTCGCAGTTTTTCCTCAGACGCGGAAGTTATTGCTGCCGCGGAGACCTGGTTGGACGGACAACTTTCTGAATTTTTTTTTGAGTTACTTCCATAAGTCAGAGCAACGGGCTAAGAAGTGTATTGATCTTCGTGGGGAGCATGTTCAATAAATCCCGATTTCGATCGCTGTAGCTTGTTTCCTTCCTGTTCGGGATAAGGACTTATCAGCACCCCTCGTATTATGAAATCAACATAATTTTGGTGTGTATTGGAATTTTTTAACACTTCGAATGATTTTAAAAACTTTTCATATATCTGTTAAACCACTGAGTACCTAAGGCTCTAATTCCGCATATTTTGTGCTTCGTATCATCAGTAATATTCCCGTGGAAGACACAGAAATTTGTGGCCTAGGAGGTTAGCTAGACTCACTGTGTTCTGAATTCTGAATTGATCCTATAGTAATCATATTTGTCACATAGGCAACATATGTTAAGACAAGAGTTTAACTACATAAAAAAACACTACGTCCTAGCGAAAATGTATCTTTAGGTTAGTGATAACTGATAAAATGTTGGCGCTAGGCTTGAGAAATTTATACCGAAACTAGACCAAAAATATTCATGCACAATGTGGATTTGAAAAACGTTTCTTAATCAAAACTTTTTAACGATTTCGTGATAAGCAAGTAGTTGCTTCTGAAAAAATTAGGGTAGTGTGGTAAATTTGTCGAAAATTCAATTATAAGAGCAGGGTGGTATTAAGAGATATGTCATATTGGAAGTCTACGGAATATGTAACTTTTATGAATAAAAATCGGATATATCAGTTAATATTTTTCTCTTATCCATGCTTATGTCTCCGAACCAGTAACTATACTTCGGAACATTTTCGAGTGAATATTTAAAATTAGAACGCATAGAAATTGTCTTGTATGCGTTCTACATGTGGCTCATATTTTTTCGCCTTGTTTTGACGTCTGTAGTAACATTCAGTGACGAACGTCGATATGTTATTGAAGCCGAGATGACTACGAATAATTTGTGGCTCAGTTTCAGGAGGGTAGAAGATTTATCCCTCATCCAAACGTCGGACCCAGCTGTAGACTTCACCCAGCCTTCTATTCAATGAATACTTTGGGATTACATGGGGGTAGTTTCCCGGTGATAGAACAGCCGATGCCTAAAACTGACTACTTATCTACCTAATACCGAGTTACGTATGTGTGCAGTAGACCTCCACTTACACATATGCCCTCGTGGCTTGCATAGGCCTAAATTTATCTTTACTACAACTACAACATAGAACTGTATCAGTCCCTACCACCATCTTAATTGCGTTTATTTCGATTTATTCACCATTATTTGTGTGACTCCATACAGTCCATCAAAGTCTGAACTCACATACCTTTACTTCCAAAGATAAAAATCAGTGGAGCTTTATCTCCACTCTATTTATATGCCTTAATATTGTACACAGAGAAAGTTTTACTGTAGCCTAAGTATGAGAATTCGTGTAATATGCGTGTCATCCAAACTAGTGAATGGTGAAATGTAGCAGATATGGAAGGAAACGGCACGGTGTTGAAAGAAATGTCATTTGTATATTTAACGTGCGTTATATTTTTACATGTAAGTAGAGCATTGGCCGAAGTGTATTTAATTGAAAATCTTTAATTTGTCTTTTAATTAGTAAGAAATAGAGAGCTATACGGCAGAGCTGGTAACATTTATGTACGAAATGAAATTTTAACTTTTCAAGTCCACAGAATTGGTAATATATATGTAAATAAGCAGATTAAAATTAAAAATTTGTTTTGGGTTATTGAGTGAAGTTTACTTTTAAAACTTCGGTGTAAGCAGATTCAAAGTACAACTTTTTTAATAAATTAGATATATTTGCTTTATACTGTCATGAACAGGACGGAACCTATACATAATAACTACAACCGCACTCATTTACTTAGAATTTAACTTTTGTGGATGGCTTAGAAGATGTGTAACCCCTTTTGCTTTTAGAACACTGTCTCCGTACTTTAGCGAAATAACAGTCAAACTAAATATAAGTAAAATATTTACTTTATTCTTTTATAATTAGCATATGTATGCCGCATCTTCAGAATAACATTACTGAAATGTGGCATTTAACCAGATTAAAGGAATGTTGTTAATATACACAGACACAGGGTGAACTTTCAGTTTTTAACGGTCGTATTTTGACTCATTTTAAATGAATTTCTTGCAATCAATTAACAATCAAATATTCTTCGGACACGAACTTTTTATAATTATATAAAATTTAAATTTTTAGATGTCCACTTCGGTCTTTTTTACGGGGCAGTTTCAAGTAGTTTACAACATAGCAAATATTTATTTTTTAGTTAAATTGGTTTACCAGACATATCTCTGTCTTACTGATGTACAGGTTCAAAAATTATGGACCAAATGGTCTATGAAATCCTAGAAGACTTTTGAAGAGACTATTTGACGCAGGCGAAACAGGTCTATCAAGGCCTAACTTGTGACGGATTTGATGATGATGATGATGATGAAATTAGTCTTGCAAATTTTTTATCAGACTTTGTTGTTATATAACAATACAACTCTCCTTACGAAACGTAAAAGTGTTCAGTTATTAATACGAAGGTAGATGACAAATTAAGTTTCGAGGAGCCACAAATTTAATGCGCTACTTCAATAGAGGAAACTGAAACATGTAATGAAATTATGGCTACTTGTACGCCGTTTTTAATGTCGTACTCTTGATGGTTGTGGCACTTGTCACAGCGTGTTCTTATTATCTCATCTCTGAAGCATAAAAGGTTTGTCCCTGTTAAGTCAGCCACGTAGCGGTAGCACATTTGAAGTTTTCATGGCAGCTGAAACGATGTCTTGATAAGTGCTATTTCTAGATGGGGAAGAATATAAAGATTGCTGATAGCCAAATTTGAACCGTATGGGAGATTTTCCAACATTTCCCAACTGAAGTTTTGTAGAAGTACCGCGTCTGCTGTGCCATGTGCCGTTGGGCTTTGTCGTGGAGGAGCATCACACCATTGCTAAGAAGATTGGGACATTCCTCCGTGATGGCCCTTCGCAAGATTTTCAGCGTGGCGAAGTAGCTGCTGTTCTTAATTCTGCCTCAATGTCCCAGGAAGTCTACCAGCCATAGTCACAGTAGACGGTTGCCAGCACTTAGCCAGCAGATGTTGTCATTGTAAACTACTTCTTACTGGGTGAATCTAGGTGTTCCCAGTACGCGGATGATGCTTACTGGTGGGAGCAAAGTGCTGGATCTATGAATCAACAACAGTGAAGATGCGATGCAGGAAGTTGCTTTCCCGTACAGCATAAGGATGAAGAGATATTAAACAATCTATCTTCCTTGCCGTTTCTTTGTACGCTGCTGAAACACGATGCACCGTTCCGGTACAGACCTTACTGTACTGCTAACTCATCCAGCACGACATGCTGCGCAGTGACGTAGAATAAACGAAGGTTGAATATCTTACGCCGCAGAGTTACATATCTGTCCGTCTGAGTGAGTTCATCGGCGCATGCAGTGTGGAATTCTGTTACAGAGGAGCTTCGCCGTCCAATTCGATTTTCGTCCATCATGTTGTCCCTGCCAGATGCAAACGTGCGGCACCACCTGAAAACCGGTTGCCCAGATATCACAACTTCGCCCTACACTGCCCCGACCTCTCTGTATTTCGCTGCCGGCAATATTCCTTGTCCACAAAACAATGTAAATCCTCGAAGTTTCAAGCAAAAACGGTGTTTCAAGTAGGTCACCAAGCTGAAGTGCCACAATTGTACTCCTTCTGCACATATGCTTCGAATCACCTCACCGTGAAGGCTAGGGCATTCTGCCATATACATCAAAAGCACATAAAGTTTAAACATGCTCGGTTTCTAGAATAACAGTACTTATAAACCCCTTGTATTCATCCGCCATTTTACAAAACTCATCCGTGTTAGACACCACACATAGCACTGTTGATATGTCCTGTTATTTGAATCAGAGGTTACAGCAACGCCAGAACCAGTTATATTTACCCAAATATGTTTTTCTTCTTTCTTTCATTCTTTCTTTTTGTTTAAATTCATATTACTAAATTCGTCTGATAATTTCTTGAGTACTTTTTTTTGAACTATATTTTGTTATTTTTTCAGTTGACACTCGCTATTGTCTGTGCGCGTGCCATACCCTGCTGTGTTGTAGGAGATACATTATGTATACCGCCACGCGATGTACACCGCAATGAGCTGTGAAATAAATATTAATATTCCCTCAAAAGACATCCAAATGGTCCGTGATGGGACGGAAACAGATTAATTAATATGTACAACGTTTATACGTTTATGTGCTAATAAAATTTACGTTTAAGGAATTTTTTAAGTTACATTTGATATTACGCACTCCGGATTGTAACTTAAGAAATTCTTGTAATAAATATATAAAATTTGTATTGTTGAGTCGCAGGAAGTAATCAATGACTGTATTAGAAACAAATGGGCTTTAATGTAATAATTACTACTCATTTTGGGAGTCCTACAAAATCCATGGATTTGTGCTGAGTTTGCTGGTGGTGTGTAAGTTACAAAATGTTGAATAATATCTAATTTTATTTGTCAGGTTTCTATAACGACTGATTCTTTCATTCCTGCGATTCAGTGCCAAGGAATTGTAACTTTCACCCGATTCCATCCTTCTAACAGCCCCAACAGTACAGACGTAAGTTCAAGAACAGTAGTATTTTCTCTACTCTTACAGAAGCCTTAATTTTTGTTTAGAAGATTCTGGCTGGATATTTTTATGCTGCAGTATTTCTAATTTGAAGGTTATATTGTTGTAGATGTGCATGGATTTCTGTATAATATGTATTTTATATTATGCCTCACTCACTCAGCCCATGGAGCATACTCTTCCTTGAGAACCTAACCGCTTTTCAGCTAGTCAAATATTTCCCCGCGTTTTATGGAACCCAAAGGTTCTTTACCGCATTCACAAGTGTTCACTTGTGTCGCTATCCTTAGCCAGCTCGATCCAGTCCATACCACCACATTCCACTTCCTGAAGATCCAACTTAATATTATCCTCCCATGTATGTCTGGGTCTCCCAAGTGGTCATTAATATAATGCCTAATATCATTTATTTTTCAATTATTTAAAGAATTTTTCGTGTCTCACACAGCACAGGTTTGACTGAATCCGTATTGCAAGTTTCCGATACTTATTGCAAGTTGTCCATTTAATCGCAAAAATACATAATTTTATAATTTTGTTACTAAATGAATGAAAAAAGATCTTGTGTCATGGAAATAAAAACAGGAAAGAGAAAAGTAGTTAAATGAAGAAGGAAAGAAAGAAAGAAACAAGAAAGGTCGTAAAACGTAATAAACAAACCAAAATAATCGATTAGCTTTGTTATGGCAGCGCATTTGCCTACATATAAGAAGAGCAACATACGTGACCTTTCGTGGCTTCGTCACTACGGCCTGATGAAATGATTTTGCGCTTATTGCAGCATTAGTAAATGTCACATGGGCTATGCGGTGTTTGAGATTGTTTCTGCTGCAGTGTCAATAATGATTGATGTCTTCTAGGATCGAAGCCGTACAGTCATGTGTAAATAAATGAATCTTCGGTAAATTTCTACCGGACTGCGACATCGCATTTTAGAGAACCGCACTCTTCATAATGTGGACTAGTTTACGAAAGGAAATATTATGTATTATTTATAGACAACAAGTTGAATAGTTATGTAGGATGGAAGGCGAAGATGATTACAAAAAAAAAATCTGAAAGAAAGTGCAAGGAATCATTCGTGGTTTATTTTAAGGTATTATTTCTGCAGTTGTCGGAAGACTTTGAAGGGGGGGGGGGTGTGGATACCGTGAGAGTCAGTTGCGTTTCTTAGTATCTTAGGCGAGATTCGAAGGGGATGACTCCAGAAGAGACAAGAGGAGTTTTAACTTTGAGCTCTTACTGGCGATGCAGCAATAGCAAGCAGGTAACAAGACGTACAGTGTTACAGGAATATTATTAAAAGAATTTATAGAGCAGAGATTTGCTTGAGAAGCCAGTACTAGCCGCAGCTGAGCTAGCCAAAAAATTTTCAACATTTATGTTGAAATACCAACGATTATTCCTGTGTTTATATCGGTCAGCCGCTGGAAAAGTTCTGAAACCGTGAATTGAATTCACATGTTTCGACCCTACTTAAGATAAACCTGTCATATTATCGTCCCATCCAAGCCTAAGGATGAAACATTCTTTGCACATTTGTCTTCATTTTTAGGGTCGCTGGCAAAGCAGCTGCCAAAATCGACTTTTAGTTTCGTCGTGTGTGTCCGTCTATCAGCTCGTCCGTCTCTGCGAATGGAACAGCCCACTTCAACATGGGACAAATCTTCTGGACATTTTGTTTGTGAGACCATTACTATAATTTATGAGTGCGTTCCGCTATTGTTTAAAGTCAAGCAGGAACACAGACCCTTCACAGGAGGACCTAGGTACATTTATAATATCCTTTGGTACGCTGTATGTAATTGCTCGGTTTTGTGTTGTTTGTAATGTACGATGTAGGGTCGACGGAAATTTTGACGACTCAAATTTAACACTGGAGGTTAATAGATGCAACGCGATATCCCGGCTTTTACGAGGTATGGATTATTATGGATTTTAAATCTGTTGCTAGGAGGAACAGAAAAATTGAAATTTTTTCAGACAAAATGTTGAATGGTACATTTCACACTGTTACATCTTCAATTAATTTCTTTAAAAAAGTTCGCGAATTTAAGGTCTTGGAACAACAAAGCGAAATGACATAAATGTCATGCTCTGTTAGTATTTTCCGATCAGTTTCTTTCCCATCCTTGCTACCTTTCCGACCCCTAATCCATCTTAATTTAATGGAAAAGAAAACAGGTTATTAGGGTACTATCTACACAGATTCATCCACCCCTTCCATCCCACTTCTCAAAAGTCCCTTCAGATTTTAATATTTACCTTAGCACATCGTTCTGAAATATCAGGCAGGTTTTATTATGTAATAAAAGTAGGAATAATACTGGAACGTTTAACATAACACCAATAGACTCTGCAAAATTTTTCTGGTTTAATCTTTTCTGTTTTACTTCGATGTTCGTGTAAAATTATTGCTGAAATATAACCTCACTTCAGCTATCATACTCTTAACGTCGAAAAATTAATTTACCTTACACTAGCGTATGTCAATAAGTATGCGTCATTTTGAAAGATGTATGTTACGAAAGACCTGTATCATAATGTTATACAGACACACACCCTAGATGTGTCATTTAGGCCAGTCTTTTCAAAAAAAGTACTTCGAAATGGGATTTTAACACATTCAGTCATTGTTTCGTTACCTGTTAATAAAATAGTAGCAATTTTGGAACTTTACGAGCTGCAATTATCATTTTCACCCAATAAATTTTATTTTACGCTCTCAATACGAATTTTAATCGAAACCCGTTTATTTATGTCGGATAAGACATATGCTAACGGACTCAGTGACATCACTTCCCCTAGGCTATACCTGCTATGATGTTACCGGGGCATCATTTTCTGAATAGCGATCCGCTAGTGGTTGGGTGCTCCGGGTTTCGAACCCCGATAGGGGGCGAAATTTTCCGGACACATCCAGAGTATCCTCGAGGCTCACCCTGCGTTCTTTACAATGTGTAGCGGGTCTTTCTCAAGAGTAAATCTGCTGAGGCGTGGCGCTGAAAACCCACCTATTTCTAGGGATGGAGCCGAGCTTGGGTAGAGCTAAATTTCTACCTACCCTCTGCGCATTGTTGAGCATGTAAAAGACAACTTCATATTTTGTACCTGTCTTTGTGTTGTGCACTTTGTGCAAGGAACGACTGTGTGATCAGTGTAGGACTTGTAAATTACAGGCGAGTTTGGGTTAAAGAACGCAAGTATTAAAGTGTTGCCGATACACCGTCGTGAAAATCAGCTACACTAAAACTATTTAAAAGTAACCACAAACATGACTTGTCTTTTTGTCTGTACAATGATTACTTCCAAATTGTTGTGTTAACGTGAAAAATTGTAACAAAAATGTGTTCTATTAACGTTACTTAGTATACGTCAGCACAATCTTTTATTCTTAAGCAAGACACAATCTGTAAATAACACACTTTATAAACACAGACCTTTTTAGAAAGTTTTAACTAGATGAATTCCACAATTGTAAACACTATGGGATCACAAAGTGGGCAAAGCATCCGGTAATGAAAATGTTGTAAGGGTCTGAAGATGACTAACTTTTAGTCGAAACATGTAGCCTTGCTTAAAAATAAAAAAGATTGTGTTGACGTATACTGTGTAACGTTAATTGAATTACAAGACATCGTGATGCATTCATTCAGAAAAATGTGTTCTATATAAAGTGATACATGTTTCTGTGCGTCATGCTTAGTTTTTTATATGCTATAGGCTATTTATCTGTCAGTATTACACACCGTAAAGTGATCCCGTTACAGGCCCGGTGTGTCCCACAAGGTGGGTAGAGGTATAGCTCTACTTTTCTATGACCGCGGCACTAGAAGGGGGTGAGAGGTCAGCAGCACGCACCGGCCGCACTTTACCCCCGGGAAAGACACATTACCCATTTTACTGGAGGCTGGGTGGGCCCAAGGGCCGGTCTGGGCGGGCGGAAAATCTTGTCTTCACCGGGATTCGATCCCGGACGGTCCAGCCCGTAGTCAGTCGCTGTACCGACTGATCTACCCGGCTCACATTACACACCGTAAAATTGTTAAATTCTAAAACACTTAACTTACTGTCTTCAGAATGAATGTGACACATTTCGAAACACGACATTTCACCTAGTATTAGTTTTAAAGTTTTCAGCGCAGGGAATATTAAGTTTGCGGTATTCTCAGAGTACAACCAACAAAATGAAACTTTTCTAGAATTTATTTATTTCTGTAAGACGCTCAGAGCGTCTTACAGAAATAAATAAATAGGCACATATTGCAAATTGTTGGTTATACTCTGAGAATATATTAGCGATGCACGGACCTATGAATGTTAAATTTAATTTTTCAGTCTTTTGGAATATGACACAACACAGTTTGGTAGATTGCTGTCAGTATTTGTAGGATTAGACCACCTTCGTCTTTACGATAGTAATGAAGGCACCTTGCTTCTCCGAAACGCCGGAAAGCAACATAATTTACATTGACAAGGTGCCAGCACTCATTATCGACTCTGAACCATGGTACAAGCCTGCATTTATAATTAGAGGACCTACACAGTGTTGTTAGAATGCTAGAGGAAAAATAAATCCAACCTGCGCAGTGACATACCCTGTCAGCAGCGATGGAAACACAACTTGCTTGCTTAGATGCTGAAGATGTAGAAAACTGTTCCTCCGAATCTTCGACAGCATTGTTCACTGTCACACATTGTCAGAACGCAAGAAACGGCTCAACGTCAATCATAAGGAATTGTCGGCTTCCTTCAGATTCGGAAAGTTCCTTGAGTGCCTGTGAACATTAGCTTCTCGGGAAATTAGTTTTTTCACTCTACGTAATGACGTTATTGTAACTGCTGCACTAGGGTTTGCTTGTGGAGTGATGGAATGGTTGCGAGCGATGAATTCTAAGCGATTCCGACAGGAAATCCAAGCATTTATAAGCGCATGGAGAAACAGGAAAACCACGCAAACGTCAGGGTTTCTGGATTGAAATTCGAATTGAAGATTGACAGAATTTCAAAAAGGAAATTTAAACAAACACTGGCCTCTTGAGTTTTTCTCACGTCATAAAGAGATAAATCAAACTTCATAGTTGCACCGTGCATGTTGATAATATTAGTTATTTATTGCCCAACTAATGCACACAAATTGTTATAAAAATGGTAAACTGTTAAAATCATTTAAAATTATAATAGTTGTTCCAACATATTTCGGTTTACATAAACCGTAATCAGTTAGCTCTCAGCCTGTGAAACACTTTGCACATTGCACGATTCACACGCATAACAGGACGGAACAAATATGCAGTCAAAATACCGACAATTTCATACAAAGATATATAACCGAAGTCAAAATTGTAACTTTGGTGAAGCACAGGCTGAGAGATCCGTGGGGATGGTTTATGTAAACCGAAACATGTTGGAGCAACTATCATAATTTTAAATAATTTTAACCTTTTTAAAATTTTTATAAAAATTTGTATGTATTATTTAGACAACAAAGAACTAAATAAATTAAAATTAGCCATTTGACTGCATACATCCATCTGCATTGTACATACAGATTCAGTTCTACAGACCCCAGTTCCGATCCATTACAAATGCTGGTCGGAGATTGATATTTCGGGAAATAATCAGTACTCATTCTAAGAATCACACAAAATACAAACACATTGTTTGACAAAAAGAAAATGTTTAATGTTACAGTAGTTGGTACATTCTCATACAGTTAGTATGGTGCTTCAAATTTAACAACATGTCTTACAAATATACTGCGATAGAATGAATATTTTCTTCTTGTTCTTCGTCTTCTTCTGATACTACAACTCTACATGGGTTTTGTCTTCTACAGAAGATCAAGCCAGGCTTCACTGTCTTTGGCAAATTGGTTCTAAATGATACAATAAATATAAAAAAGAGATAAATTCCAAATTATATTTCACTATGTATTGTGATATAATGTTTGATTATGTTTGGAACACTGTTCTTGTGTTTTACATATATGAACATCAAAGCCAATGGGGTATTTGAAGTCACAAAAAACACACGCGGAACATGTGTGTGTATCCTTCACTGGAATGTAATTGCCATTGTTGGTTTGTGTTGTTCTGTGATAACAAAATCCTTGCCAAACGTCCATTTCCAAATCAAAAGAATCCCACGAATTTTTTAAACAAACCTGAAACGTTGCATAACACAACAATTGTTGTGAATTCAGTCTCTATTGTGTGATGTCTCGAAAGAGAAAGATTTTAAAATTTAATAAACCAACAGCTGTAATAACGCTTTCAGTTACATTTTAATCAAATGTACATTTACACATGTAGACCCAAAAACTGGAATCACGTGAAACATAGCTTAATTGTTATGTAGCATATGTACGTGAATTATCGAATACAGTATTTCGATTGTCACGTTGCGAAGTTTTTTTCTTTCTTACGTAGTATCACGTGGTTAAAATATTGTGGTATTTTTAGGCGCCTTCGCAACACTGCGGAAAGCGACCATTGCCTTCTTCATGTCTGTCTGTCCGTCATTCCGCATGCAACAACTCGGCTCCCAATGGACGGGTTTTTTTGAAATTTTATATTTGTGTATTTTTCGAAAATCTGTCAAGAAAATTCAAGTTTCATTAAAACCTAAGGAGAATTAAGGGTAATTTACTAGAAGACCATTACAAATTTTTTTATTATATCTCGCTCGTTTCTTCCTAGAACGAGACGTATTTCAGGCAATCGTTGTAGAGAATATCAAAACGCACATTTTATGTTTGGTAACGTTTTTTCAACAATCGTACGGTCTATGAGATAATGTGAAAACATTTTATAGAGTCGGACAGGCCTCAGATAACAATATGGCTCATGCGCATTGCATGCTGGAAACCTAAGGCTACAAACACACACTCAGTATATGTATTACTTATTGCTTTTCCACTGCAAAAATAGTTTAACGATGGTGCCTCAATGTTACGTTATACTACATGGCCTGTCTTGTTTCCGCTGTGGTGGAGTCATGATTATGTCTTTAACTTTGGCGGAGGTTTCACCCGGGTGGTGGGGAGTCGGGCCGTTTGCTGTTTATGGCCAGTAACCTATGAGTTTCAGGTAAAATACATTGGAATGTATCGCAGTTTTGTCTGGTGCGCGTGTGTTAATACTACTTTTTGTGTTGTGCTCTGCCTGCTTACAGGCTTGAATAAATTTTGCTTCAGCCTTGTTATAAATTCAGCACAGGCCAAATATGACTGGGAAAATAGAACGCAGGAAACAACTTACTAGTAACAAGGTCACAGGACTGAGAAATGTAGGTGGGAAAACTAGGTGAAGGAAACAGAACCAAAAGTAGAGGAAGGATAAGAACTAATTTGTATGTGCAATCGATAGACTATTAAACGAGAGATTAAAGTCATTGCTTATACTTAGAAGTCAGAAACCAGAGCGAGAACTGAAAACTACAGTAAGTGTGTGGCAAATAATATAGAATCTGAGACTAACATTTCAAATAGAATATAGAATTTTATATTAAAATAAGTGAAGTGTACTCTAGAATATTTGGTGTCAGCAGGCACACTAATATTCTGTAAAGTGAGCCAGCTATTAAATTATTATTATTATTAACTGAGTAGTCTACATAAGAACTGGTGACCAGCGGAAAAGTGTATATTATCTTTCGCAATGAATATAGGCATTAATGCATTTAAAACATTTGAATAGTCCATAAAATGAAGAAATGGTAATAGAAAGTCTAAATTATCGCTAGAACGAAGCAGTAGCTAAGTACTCTAGTGTGCCGGTGACAAAAAAGGGAATATCTTAAGGGAAAGCAACGAGAGACATCAAGGAAGTTCCCCGCACGCCCTAGGAAGGAAATGACCTCAAGGGGATATTTGGATAAATCCAATCCTTAATACGTCATTGGAATCGTATTTGTTTGATAAAGCCATGTTACGCAGTGACCGAGACAAAATTTTCACGATACCTGTTTACGTATATGTACAAATATAGGCCTGTGTGTGTGTGTGTGTGTTCACCGCAAGGATAATGCGGGTGTGAAGGAACACTCCACACCGTAAAATTAAGTCCTATTCTTGAGTAACTAACAGTAGATTTATTACATTCCAAGGGATAAGGATGTGTCTACAGCAGCAGTATAATTCTGGGTATACGAATAAAAGAAGACTCATGAAACTATTGGCTAAGTCATTGAGGTTCCCATCCTGACGATTAAGAACATTATAGGAAATCTATACCAACGAAATGCCCTGAACTTTAAATGTTATTTTCGTTGCAGTTTCCTGCTACATGTTTTATCTTTAAGACATTGCAATATTACTGGTTTAATAATGTTGGCTTTGATTGTATAAAATTTATTCAAATACACTTATGTAGCTTTACTAATTGAAGTAGGCGTGCTCTCTAATGCTTACAAATAAGATTAAAATTAACTGCAATCTAGCCTAACACAATATATTTATTGCTGAAACAAAATTCCTTGCCTATACGATAAAGATCTACAGGTTTCTGTTTGGGATCAAGCCATAATCAGGCTACATATTTTAAGAAAAATACACGGGAGAATGTTATATTGTTTCCTAATATTTGATTTTCTTAAATGTTAATGAGATTTTAGACCATAAAAATGTTAGTTTAAAATAACAGTGTGTACATTGTCCCCCGAATAGCCTTATGTGGATAAAGGTTTTTGTAATATAATTTTACAATGATATTATTTACCGCATTTTGCGCTGGTTGTACCGTGGATTGTGATAAAACTATCACAATTAAAACCAACTAAATGCACTCTTGTTACAATTTATTTTCAAAAAAAACTTCTACATGTTTCGGTCCACGAATGTCAATCATTAGGAAGTCAGTTGTAAAATACAAGCATTAGGGTATAATGTTAAAAAACAAGTATATATTGTAGTATGGAGAGTCATCAATGTGTGTTATAGGATGAAGCAGAAAAATAGCGGTAGAAAGAGTCTTGTGGCTAGGAGAGGTACTTAGTACCGAGCCTTTTCACTGTTTTTTGTCTCATCGAATATAAATTAATTCCATTTATGCAGGCGTCTGAGATATTTTCTAAGCCGCTGCTATTCACTGACCCTCTTACTAATCCAGAAGAACGGAATCCTTGGCCACACCGTTGTGAAAACGTCAAAACTCGCAAATTCCTTATATTTTAAGCGATTATGTCAAGTAAAAAAGACGTTCTGACATTTTGCTGACCGTGCATCTCAGTGTATTTATCTCAGTATTTAACCAATTTGATGCACAAAAGTTGTTTCACAACACGTTTTGTGCATCAATTTGGCTAAATACTGAGATAAATAAAAAAAAGAAGGTTTGCTTCTGCGTAGACCATGCCCGTCCGTCTGTTCTTAACTCCGTGCATCCTTTCTTTCAGTGTCGTGAATGACCAGTCTGATTGTCATGCACTGCAGTGTATGCTTTTTCTACAAATAGTTGAAACATGCACGAGTTGCGAGATAATCTGCTTAGTGACAGACATAATTCATTTTCGGGCGGAAACAAATTTTCAGCTCGAATTTCCGTATTTATTGACCTATTCAGATGAAATTTTATACAGATGAACGCCCCGTAATACTTTTGATTGATTTGAGCTTCACAAACATGGGTTTATATAAAGCCATGCAGCATTTAGGAGTCTAATTAGAAATTCATCCACAATTTCTAATGTTCAACGCATTTAAAAAATACTTCGTGCCCACAAAAATTGGTAAGTTAACGAATAAATAAATAAGTACGTAAATAAAGACTGTGAATCACAACTTAGTTACTTGACATGATTAAATTGTCGGATACGTATTTCATGTTTTGGCCTGCGTCATCCCTCATCAGGCACTCCTTTACAAAGTTTTTACCCTTAAAATTCTAATCGAATCGCTAGTCAGTTTTACAGTATATATATAAGTTGGGTATTTCTATGTTGGTATTAAATAGTTTGGGTTGTTTTTTAGCCGAAACAGTGGAATAAAGTTTTATATTGGAAATATAAATATTTAGGTTAAAAATATGTATTATTTCTCGAAAGTTTTGATTAATAAGTATAAACATTAATTCTGTAATCCTCAATTTTTATTGTGAGTGTCGACTTTTCTACAAAAGTTCATAGGTGAATATATACTAAAGAAAAAAGACAGACCAACTGATGTCCTAAACGTAAATCGATTTGAGAACTTCATAACGAATGAACAGTCTCAATGTTTCAATGTATTAAAAAAAAAATCAAGTAAAATATTGAACAAATTCGGCAAATTTCTGGTTAAAAATAGTGTGTAGTTGCATTTAGAACCGCCGTAAATACACTTGTTGTTCGGATAAATTTTTATTAATAAAAACCCGGTTCTTATAATTTTGGAAGGCGTTTGTGCGTTGTTGAATACACAAAACCGGAAATAAATAATTTGTTCAATTATCTGTCAAACTGAAGCACGTACACAGAAATATGTAGTGGAAATAACTATAAATAACCTTCGATTAGTAAATTTTACATTCATTGTTCCGTGCATCATTGTAATTGTTTAAAAAATAACCAACACGATGTCACTTGTGGACTATCCTTTATTTTCTTGGGTAGTCGTCATTCATTCTCTACATGTTTCGAGCTTTCGGGAAGCTCATCATCAGGAGATC
>Ga0136643_10002035_pt1 | contig 25675 bp, 14 predicted proteins | sample TergutLab28metaG_FD_96883 | JGI IMG/M metagenome (GOLD analysis project Ga0136643, IMG submission 96883) | Labiotermes labralis P1 segment gut microbial communities from Petit-Saut dam, French Guiana - Lab288 P1 (version 3) (version 3) | ecosystem: Host-associated > Arthropoda: Insects >... | reverse complement strand
TGCGCTGGTTGTCCGCCGCCGTTCTAATGGTGTGCGCCCTGCGTCCTATCTGGCGTTTGCGGTGACGGAAGGGTTTGCGTTCGACACATCTCGGGAGAAAGCTTTGGGTCGCCATGGTCTTACCGCCGCCATTGGTGGGGAGGCGGCAGGTTCTCTCGGAACGGTGCTAGACCCCTGTATCTTGGTTCGAGTGCCTGTTGAGATTCCGGCTGGGGAGACAAAAGCGATTGGGTTCGCCTTGGCTGTGGGGAAGCAACAGGGAGAAGCCATACAAGCCGCAAAACGCATCGTGACCTCTACGAGCGGAGCTACAGAACCTTTTGTAGAACGCCGTGCCATGAGTCTCGGCATCGGGCCGGAAGAGTTGACAGAGGCCATGGCTACAGTCCCCGACCTTATCTACCCCTTCACCGGCGCAGGAGAGCGGGGGCAATATATCACGCCGCAATCCGGCGGCCCGCAAGAACTCTGGCCCTTTGGTATCTCCGGGGACATGCCCCTGATTACCGCCCACATGCGAGATGATGGAGAACTGGGGCTAGCCGGGCGGCTGATCCGGCAGCATAGCCTGCTCCATCAATGCGGACTAAAATATGACTTAGTGTTTTTGGTGCAAGACAGCGGTGACTATCGCAGGCCACTTCACTCCGGCCTCCGTGACATGCTGTCAGACATGGGGTTAGAGAGCTTTCAAGGTGCCAGGGGCGGGATTCATCTGGTGGACGGCACTGGGGATATCCGCCCCATCTTGGCCGCCTCAGCAGAAGTCTACGATGGGGAAGTACGGCCTGTCCGCACTTCTGCCAATCTGACACCCACCGCCCCCGTAGGGCGCGATATCCGCATTGCGCCGCTCTTCCGGGAACAAGCTGGCCCAGCATGTTCCTACGCCCCGGACGGTGCCGTGGTGATTGAAACAGCAGGCGGTCTGCCCCCCAACACATGGAGCCAGATGCTCACGAACGGCAACTACGGATATATTGCCACCGAGAGTGGCACGGGCCACATGTGGCAGAAAAATGCCCGCGAAAACAAGCTGACCCCATGGCAAAATGACACCTTGGAAACCAAAGGTGCCGAGCGGTTGACGCTATTGCGGGGCGGTACAGAAATATCCCTGTTCGCCGATACAGACGGCTACCCTTGCCGCATCACCTATGGGTTTGGTTACGCCCGGTGGGAGAAGACCATAGAGGATGGTACCATCACCGTCACGGCCTTTGTGCCGCCCGATACAGAGGCACGAGTGTTTTTGGTGGAAGGTGATTTGCGCCCCGGTGATAAGGTCGCATATTTTGCCGAACTGATTTTGGGGGCTGACGACCGGCATCGGGCCTATGTGGTCACCACGGAACACGAGGGAGCCCTCACTGCCCAAAACGGTTCCAACGGTGAGTTCCCGGACACAGCACTTACGCTGGTTGCCGGGACAGTGCCGGAGGGCTATACCTGTGATCGCCATGCTTGGGCGAGGCGTACGTCCGATAACCGCACGGGTGCGGGGTTAGACCCCTGTTTTTACGCTGTGTATCCCGGTGAGAAGTCTTTGAGCATCGTCACCGGCACGGCGGGGCTGGGGGATTTGCGGCAACTGACCAATCTTGATGTCGCACGGCAAGCTCTCACAGCCACCAAGCATTGGTGGCAGAACCGCATTGGCGGCATCCGGGTACAGACAGGGGTAGAAGCAGTAGACCATCTGCTCTCTGGCTGGGCGTTGTATCAGTCGTTGGCGTGCCGGGTCATGGGGCGTAGCTCTGTCTATCAATGCGGTGGGGCCTATGGGTTCCGTGACCAACTACAAGATGCCACGGCATTGATTGCGGTTACGCCACAGATTACAGCGGAGATACTACGCCTTGCTGCTGCCCACCAGTTTGAAGAAGGGGACGTGCAGCATTGGTGGCACCCTTCGGGCTTAGAGGGCGTGGCGGACAAAGGGGTTCGCACCCGGTGCAGTGACGATTTGCTGTTTTTGCCCTATGTCCTCTGTGAATATGTGGAAAAAACCGGGGATGTTGCCCTGTGTGATGCAAATGCCCCATATATCCGCTCGCCCATTTTGGAGGCCGGAGAGCACGAGCGATATGAATCGCCCAATATCAGCGACCTACAAGAATCCCTATTTCAGCACGCCAAACGAGCGGTAGATTTGGTACTCCGCCGTGGCGCGGGCCGTCATGGCCTAATCCTCGTGGGGACTGGGGACTGGAACGATGGCATGAATCTGGTGGGGGCTGGCGGACAGGGCGAGAGTGTCTGGCTCACATGGTTTTTTGCCCATGTGCTAGAGCGGTTCGCTGCCCTCTGTACCCGTTTGGGTGAGACCGAGCAAGCGGCCCACTACCAAACAGAAGCCCGCCGCTGGGCCAAAGCCGCAGACGAGGCATGGGACGGTGGGTGGTATCTCCGTGGCTATTACGACAACGGTAAGACATTGGGTTCTGGCAACGATGCGGAATGTCAAATTGATGCCATCGCCCAAGGGTGGGCCACCATGACCCCTTACAGTGACCCGCAAAAGGTCAAAACCGCCCTCCACGCCGCCATCACCCGGCTGTTTGAGCCGGAGGCGGGGTTGGTTCGCCTGTTCGACCCTGCGTTCGACCGGGGCCCGGAGAATCCCGGCTATATCCGTGGTTACGCTCCCGGTCTCCGGGAAAACGGAGGTCAGTATACTCATGGGATTCTATGGCTCATCATGGGCGCATTCCGTGCAGGGCTGACGGAGGAGGCGTATACTATGCTGCAAGCCATCACCCCCGGCCATCATGACCGGAGTGTGTATCGCGGCGAGCCCTATGTCCTGTCTGCCGATGTGTATTCCAACCCGCAACACATGGGCCGTGCCGGGTGGACATGGTACACTGGCGCTTCCGGCTGGTACTGGCGTGTGGCTATGGAGAATCTGTTGGGGCTGCATCTCCGGGACGGGAAGTTGTATATTGAGCCGAACTTGCCCAAGGCCATGCCGGGGTATGTGGTCGAGTGGAAGGCGGAGGGTGAGATGTGGCGTATTGAAGTGGAAGGGGAGAGGGTGATGGTCAACGGCAAGCCTTATGACGGCAAGGGGTTGTCGGTACTAGAGGGGGACAGGGAAGGGTCCCCGGTGCTTGACTCGCGTTCTCCGTAGGCGTAGCTACTTGCTGCACCCGAAAAAGAAGCAGGACGAGAAAGCCCGGCCCCTAAAAAGGGCCGGGTCAAGGGCAAGCCTCAGGCAGAGATGTTAACAGCTCTTTGGAAAATTGCTTGGCAAGAAAAATAGGAAAAACATTTTCATAAAGAATATTGATCCATTTTTGGCTTGACAAAAACAGCAGAAGGGCGAGCGAAGTGACATCACACCCGTTTGATTTTGCCCCAAGTATTTTTATTTTTTCTAAATCGGATAAATGCCACAAGACGCACAATAACAAGAACATAGCGGAAAAACACAAATTCTAGGATGCACAAAAACAAAGTCTTTAACATATCTAGGAGAGATACCCGAAACTTTTGGGTGTATATTTGCTGAGAAAACGCGCTCAAACTTATAATAGAACCAAATATCGCATATACGACCAAAAACACGACCATATATCCCACATTCAACACACCCATATAAGCGGCCAATATAATGGTCAAAATTCCAAATATCTCAATAATGGGAGACAGCAATTCATATGCCAAATAATACAAATAAGAGAAAAAACTCACCAGACCAAACTTCAAATTAAACATGATTCGCCGATGGGAAAACATGCTTTGTAGCAATCCGATATGCCATCTGCGGCGCTGTGTCCGTAAGTCTTGAAAACTTGTCGGTGCTTGTGTTAGACATATGGCACTCGGTTGATAGCTCATCCGATATTTCATACCATTGTTGCGACAAAATCCATAGCTTCAGAACAAGCTCCATATCCTCGCCCAGATTATCAGGGCTATATCCTCCGGCGGCAACAACTGTCGATTTCTTAAACAAGCCAAACGCCCCGGATATAATCAGGTTGCCGTTAAATGTATCCATAAAAATACGGCTCGCTAAAAAAGAGCGGTTATATTCCACCGCCTGCATACATACAAGCAAGTTAGACGGCAAACGATAACGCACAGCCCTGCCGTCTTCTATCTGCACGCATTGAGAGATCAGAATCATTCCTCCGACCGCTACGACTGTATCGTCTTCAAATACCGGCTCTACAATTTCCTTAAGTGAATCTGTTTGCAATCTGGAGTCTGCGTCCATACAGATAAAATAAGGGTAACGGCTGGCGTTGATGCCCATGTTAAGCGCATCGCCCTTACCGCCGTTTTTTTTGCGTATGAGGGTAATAGGAACCCCCTCCACTATACTTTCGTAGATGGCTTCTTCAGGCTGGCATCCCAGCACATGGTCAATCGGGCGATTGACGAGTTTCATATCAAATTCATCGATTAGTTTTTGCGCAGTGTCATCTTCAGAACCGTCATCCACAACAATAATTTCATATAGCTGGTACTCAAGGGCCAACAGAGAGGTTACGCTATTTACAATGGCAACAGATTCGTTATAGGCCGGAATAAGAACTGAAACAGGCAAATCATCATGGTCAAGCTTATTCTTAAACCTGACCATACGATCACTTACATACAACCTGTACGCCCCAATCAAAATAGAAAAGAACGAAAAAGTTGTAAATATTATTAGATACGTGATATAGAATATGCTGACAACGTAGAGGAATTCTCGTAAAAAATCCATCATATGCTTATTTCTCCACCTTCCCTTTTTTCTGAAAGTCAGCGCTTCGCAAGGTACCTTTTGGCTCAAGCATATCAGCTACAAATTCTCTTCTGTCATTATTCTTATTTTACAAGACATCAAGCTAGTTTGTCTACAATTTTTTGCGCCAAAGGCAAATTTGTATCAAATTGCATACGCCAGTTAGGTTTGGACCGCTTGCTTTTTTTACTCTTCACTGCAATGGCCATATCCAGCTTTGGATACGAAGCTAAAACAGATTCCGCCTCAATGGCCAAGTTTACGTCTGTCGGATTGGTGATAAATTCAGACAATATCGGGCGTGCCGGATCGTATATATACTCTCCATAATAGCGGATAATGGCGGCACGCACCTCCGGACTGGCAGAAGTATCCTGCAAAACCGGCAAAAAGATATCTCTATAATGAGGTGAAAACCTAGTGATAAATTGTATCACAGAAACGCTTATGTTATCATTCCAATGCCGGCTTTCACGCCACAAATGATCCCCCAAAACTTCCTTATCATCGCTAAAATTTGAAAGTTCGTTTGTCAGGAGTTGGGTGTGCATGAAAAGGGCTCTGTCGTGAATGATCTGCAACAAGTTCGCCACGCCCTGAACACTCCCAAGATGACAAAGTGTAGCCAGAACCTTTGTGCGACAATGGATATTGGAATCATCTATGTATGAGATGAGTGTTTCCACCAGTTGTCCATATGCATCGCCTGCTACCTGAGGGAAGGTGCAAATGAAATCGGCATAGCATGTCCGTTCGATGCGTGGCTTCCGGCTGTATACATCGGCAAGCTTCTGAAACGTGGCAGAGAACTTGTGCGCATATCCACTGTAAGCCTCTGGAAATTCTCCTTTTAAAGACTGCAAAGCCTGTGTGTATTCGATGAGGTTTTCTGTGTTTGATAATTTTCTCAGTAGAAATTCCCCGTGTTTCAATGCATTCGGTTCTGCACCAGGGGTTATATGGGCTTGCTTGTAGAGGATTGTCCTCCATTTTTCAATTCTGTCTGCCGAGTGTGTGTTTTTTCTTTGGCTGTAGCGGATGATTATAAAATTAAAAATCATCAGCGAAATGCAGGCAATCATGAATATGCCCATTATAACATATATTCTTAAATCTGAAACCATTTTAATCACTCCTTAGTTCTTGCATAATCAAAGTAAGATTGTTTTAAGCATTCGTGGGCGCACATAATGTTGTCGACTACAAATCATTACAAAACGCTCTCCATCATTCCAGCTTTTAGCAACGTTAAATCTCAACATAGTTAACTATAACACAGAAAATATTATTTTGCAACAGCATTTTATTTTTTCATAATTTGTTTAAAATTGGAACTCGGGCTTCAAATTTTAAACAGTTCTAATGAAACTGCTTGAAATTTGAAGCCCGAGTTCCTTTGTGTTTCAATAATTGGATAATTCGTAGTAAGCGGCAAATAAATGGGGCATTGGCTGACCGAGAAGGCAAACAAGCATGCTCTATTGTTTTGCTGGGCTTATGCGGCATAGCAAGCCATTTTCTTAATCACCCCAAAGTTCTTGCATAATAAAGTAGGATTGTTTTAAGCGCTCATGGGTATATACATTACTCCTCCACCCGTGCAGTGGGATTGGTGACATTGGAACCTCGCCATTTTCACTTGCGATTCCGATGTATATTTCTTGGATGCGAATCCCTTCTACCCCAAACTTGTCATAATAGTCGTCATGCACCCGCATGTAAGATGGGTCGTAAAAGTTTAATAGCATCCAGGGCAAACGTATTTCAACCAAGTTTTCGCCGAAAAAGAAATCGGCTAAGGAATTGAAGTCCGGAGAAGCAGGGTCGCCTATGCCGTGTGTGAGCATTCCTGTATCCCAAGACCGCAGTCGTTGCATTTCCCGCACTTCATCGGTAAGCCTGACGAACGTGTCTGCGTCAATAATTAAGGGGTTTTGCAGCGCAAGGGTAATCGGTACAAACTCCGAATCCCACCTAGGCGGAATATTATGTGTAAAGGGGTTCATCCCCGTCATCTCCTCATAGAATCGCTGATATGTCGCATGATAACGCCGGTTGACCAGTAAGCGGCTATCGTACTCTCCTGACAAGATCAGCAAAAAGTTTGCATGTCGTTCAAATGTCAGGTTCTCAAACATGGACGTCCCGGAACGGGGTGTTACATCAATTGGCAGATAAAGGGTATTTTCCGGATTTACTCCTTCGCCGCGTATCATCAAATATAAGCCTTGGAGACTGTATTGCGCATATATGCGTATACCATCATATTCATGAACCAGATGAGATTCATTCCACTCGTCCGCATTCCCATCTATCAAGGCAAGGCGCGTATAACGTCCGGGGTCAAACGCCATCAGTCCATACCCTTGGTCAACAGACTGCAAATTGTGCCAGTATTGATAGCGCCACGGGTCTGAAGAAAAAGCTGTATTCCAAGTGCGCCGCTCCCATGTATCTTGCCAGGTGGAAATAAAACTTCCGCCCCAGCCTGACTCTTCCAGTTGCATCACCATCTCGGCAAGTGCGTCCCCTTGCTCCTGTTCGGTGAGCGGAAAGCGATCCATGATATAGGGCGCACGACTGGATGAAAATCCAAACCCTGTGGCAATCACCGGCATACTATGGTATCGCGCAAGCAAATCCAAATATCCGTTATAGATGCAACTGTGGTCTAAGTCTGCCAAAATTGGTACAAGGGCTTCGGTTTGACTGGGTGTGAGATAGTTTGTGAAATCATCGGCAAAATAGAACAGCCGATACGCCGCAAATGTTCCCGCAGCCATGGATTCCGATGGGAGAATGTTTTCTGGGTTTAACTGCACATATTTCCGCAGCTGCGCTGCATAAGCAGGGGCATACTCCAAAAAATCTGTGATAGGGCTTGAGATAAATCCAATGGGTCGCTGAACTTTAAATCTCCTTGATTCATAGGAAGCAGCAGCATCCATTATTTGAGCAAGCATCACTTCAAACCGTGATGCGCCCTCTGCCGAGCTGAAGAACTCACCCTGAAAACTGTCAGCCAAATCCGGATCAAAGTGGTTCATAAATGTGATCGTATCCGGATCCCAATCCGCACCCACTAAAAAACCAACAACCCAAGGAGATATATCTGACAGAAAAACCTCAATACCGGCACGGTCAAAAAAGTTAATCCTGCGGCCATGTACAATGTCTATCGCTTCCTTGAGTGTGGAAGTCAGGCTATCATAGTCATGACCATATGCACCTTGCAAGAGTAGTAGTGGTTTGTCTTTCCTTGCATTAAATCGATAGAAGGCATAGTAAAAGTTCGGATCCATAATATTGGGAACATAAAGGGCATTGGCACCCATTGCGTCAATATATCCAAACCATCGATAGTAATCATACGTACTGTTACCAAAGTCCCAAGCCATATATCCCGGACGAGATGGTGTCATTTCCACACCGCGCAGCGTGATAGGAACATAAAGTCCATCCCCGTCTTCTTGCATAATGGCATCCCCTTCTGCATGAAAGGCAACAGACACAGGAGCATTGGGTCTGAAGTCAATAAATGCACTTGTGGAAAAATATGCATAAATTGCGCCCAAAGCAACAAAGACTATTATTAATATCACAATAAGATACTTTCGCATAGAGCATTTTCCTTTCGCTTATGGCACAATCCACAGTGCGTGGCGGGATGGGTGGCTAAACTGGCGCAAAGTTTCTATATAGTTGTCCAGAAACCGTCCGCGCTCTATCATATAATTATGCGCCCATTCTTGGGCTTCTTCAAAGCTTGAGGGGTTCAAATCAAATATGGTCAACCCCTCTATCCTTTGTGCATACGTTGGGACGCGGCGTTCCATACGACTTACTTGAGAGGGGTCAAAACTGTAGCCCCAAACTTCAAAATTGCGGTCAATGGCGCTGCCTAGCCAATCTTCTACGTCCTGCATATACTGCACAAGCCGCTCCTCAGCTAGGGCGCCCCTGCGTAGCGTATGCCAGCGGCGTATGACTCTGTCGGTAAAGTCGGGACACATCATCAGCCGATCAAACCAACCGCGGTCAGCTAATAAAAATCTGTCTGCCGGCATGAATAGGAAGTAGTTATCCATCACATTATTAAAGTCCCAAACAGGCCCTGCCACAAGTCGCCCCCGCACATCTTTGTGCACAAAGGTTGAGTTCGCCCATAAATCATTATTGCCAACGAATTCATTGATGATATAGAAATTAACAAAAGAATCTATATCAATGTACTGCTCATATCTGCGTGTATCCCATATAATCTCCGGCGAGTATAGAAAGTTCTCGATAGTGCTGATACTCCTTGTCACATACTCTTGTATACTGTCACTTTGTAGGGCAAGCCTAGGATATATAATCTCCATGTTTCTACGCATTTCTAAACGATACGTAAGAGCAGAAAATGTGTTCACATGCCGTTCAGGGGTGCGAAAATTCGTGTCCAGACGGAACAGATAGCTCGTAACCGGCATGCCTTCTCTATGGCGAGTCATATCAAGCCTGTGCGGGCTTACTCGTATGGTTTCCATGAGCACATAAAGACCTTGATACTCCTCGTTCAAGATGAGTTCAAAGAACCGCACTTCCGGAACAAAGTGCCCCGGCCCCATGACGTCAGCGGCTACATTCATCCATATATAATTCCGCATTAGAGTTTTATCCAAAAACGGACCGTGCAGTGCCCATTCGGCATGAGGATTCATTCCAAGTAATGGTAGTGGGTTGTTTTCCGCGTCAGGGTGGATGAGGTTGATGCGATAATTCGGCTTTCCAAAGAAGCGAGACGAATTGCCACGCAGGCGCATCATTGCCAAAGATTCATACATAGGGATATCATCTACATGGTTCCAACTATCCGAATTGTCTATTACAGATACCGCAACTTCGATCTCCGCTTCACCGTCTGGGGCGTAGTGAAATGCGAACAAGGTTTCGGGGTCGTTGTAGAAGCCGGTGCCGAATGCAAGGGGCCTCCCCGGTATTTCTTGCCCGAAGGTGTCGATTATAATGAGGGGCAAATGCGTACAAAAGCCATGGTCATCGCAATGCAAGCAATACCCTAAGTCTGCTTCGTTTGGGCGTTCGAGGTGCTGATGGTAGCGTTGTATGTCATCGCTTGCTCCAAAATGCAACATGCCCGCCACAAGCATTGCAACAGCCAGAAAACCAGCTATATAATAAATAATACTACGTCTCATTTTTGCGCCTCATTTTAACCACTGATTTCATCATTTTGGGTGACGACATTTACGTATTCCACGCCATCTTTTTCGTATAATAGCTGAGTGATATTTTTTTCTCCCTTATGTGCGCGGTTATAGGTGCTTCGACCCATCTCAAAGATAAACTCCACACTGTTCGGAGTCGTATTTTTCACACGGAGCTGGGGTTTCATATTGAAATGTTGGAATACAATCCCTTCAATGTCGCTCTCTAGGCTTTTTTGCGCCTTGATGATGAGTAGGATTCTATTTTCATTCCGCACTCTCCCCATAAGAAGCAATACGACCGACACAACCCCGCTGCCGATAATCGCTGTCCAAAAATCGCCTACGCCGCTACATAAACCGACAATAACCGCCCAGAAGATATACGTTGTATCTCTGGAGTCTTTTACAGCTGTACGGAAACGTACAATAGACAGTGCGCCCGCCATACCCAGTGACAGGGCAATGTTATTTCCGATTACCGTCATAACAGTACAGGTCAGAATTGTAAGCGTAACAAGGGAAACATTGAATTTCTTGCTGTACGTAGTGCCAGCATGGGTATACCAATATGAAATGTAGATGACTACGCTTAATAGCGTAGCTGCGGCAATACGGATCACAATCTCTCCAATTGTCAAATTACCGCTTTGTGCGACCATGTCCAATAATAGATTTCTCATTTGTCTACCTCACCTTATAAAAATGTATGTTCTTTTCCAACCGCCCTGCCGAGACAATACTTGCTAACTGCTAGTTCACTTGCATTAACTGTGTTAATGATATCCTTGATGTAGCTGAGCAAAAAGCCATTAAATTTTACTTCCATAACAACCAAAGATGGGTCAAATATCATGTTCTCCACTAAGTCATCTGAAAATATATCGAAATTAGACTCTGACCCTTTTATATGATGATCGAATGTAATTCTGATTTCATTTTCATCTGCTACAAAAACCTTTCTTGTATACGCAACAACCGCTTTGGGTCGATAGCACTGCATATTCATAACCCCAAAACATTCTCCGGCAAAACTGGAGTTGTCTTCTAGGAGTACAGAATAGTCTCCGTTTATGAGACGATGCGATTGCGCTTTATCTAATGTTAAAGAGCGTTTCTTCTGCATGATACCTTGTTTTTGTTTCATTTCAAGCTTTGCTGATTGAGAATCTGCACCATAATTACGTAGCCGTATCTTTTTTCGTAGATCAACACCGTCTATTTTTTCCTCATAGTCCCTGTCATTGAGACTGTCGAAATAGAGAGAACGAACCAAATATCCATCCCCGCTGCTATGGATATCCTCCATAAGGAGCTTGCCAAATTCGCAGGAGAGGTAATAGTATTGTTCGAGATTAATCAAGTATTTTTTTTCTTGCCGCAAGACTTCAAGCATAGTCACTCCTCCTGCATATATCAATATAATTTCAAAGCGGGATCAAAACTTGTCCTTCACAAAAAGCGTTCATTCTCAACCTTCAATGGTTTTGTCAATGTTGTGCAACTTTATTATAGCACATATTTCTGAAAATGCAACAAGCCAATATTGTTTTTTGTTTTGTTTTTATAGGAAGTATTATGCTTGCAATTGTCTCCGATGTCTACAATGTTACTGCAAAAATGACAACAAGCTTCGAATCGAAAATGACATTCGCTCAATACATGCCCGCTACTGCGCCAAAGGCGCTTCCCTTTTCGAGGAAACGCTTTTGTCATATGTTATACCCACACGAAGGAAATTTTATTGTTTGTTACGCCAAATCTTTGTGCATACAGATCGTCCTACGCCAGCCGCTGCGTAAGGTACTGGATAAACCCCGGCGGACTACCCCTCTCTTTTCGATGCCCTGTGGTCGATGACTTATATATGGGGCAATGCGTTGTTAGGACACTCAACCCACCCCGTTGCGTTCACTCCGCATTCTCATACTCGAATCGCTTTACAGCCTCACCATTAACCTCGATGAGCTCCTCCCACATGAAGAGCGGGCGAACCCAAGTTCCGCCGTCACCGTGAAGAGCTCTATAAACCACCATATCCTCTAATGTCTCGCTATGTTTCGCAATGCCGACAACTTCGTATTGATTTCCTTTATAATGCCGGTATATGCCAATTGGGAGGGTATTCATATCATTCACCTTTAATTGGAATATATAATGTTTTTAATTAAAATCAGTGATTATATTACAACACTTTAACATCTGCAATATATCATATCTGATGCGATTTGACAATAGATGCGTTTCATTTTCTTGAGAACTTTTTTGAAAAGGCGGTGTAGTTGGTTCTTTATAATAGATCGGCATTTTGAAAAGTCTTGAATGTTCATTGAGGTTTGAAGTAATTTCATAAAATCCGTCTATAGTTGACATAACATTCACCTCAAGGCTATGGTATCATAAAGCTACGCTTTTCTTAAATTAGATTGACGTGGTATCCCTGCGGGGAATAATGGACTTTAATGTGTTCGTGTGCTATACTCTTTGGAAAATATTTAACACAAAAAACGCCTATCCGTCTTTTGTATACCCGATAGGCGTTTTAATTATTGTGGGGAGATAATCTCATGTTATAGCTTGGGTTTACCATCCGACTATAATGCACCCTCTTCGACTTTCTTCGCTGCGTCTGCATTCCAAACGGAATGGCTGATCTTTTCGTTCTTATACGAGAACATTCCAATTGTTTTCTTTAATATTGCGTTGATTACCCGACTTCCTGAAAAGGCACACAAATACTGGGGCGAGACAGTGGCCCCAATACGCATTTTAGAGTGTTCTGCTGTCTGTCCCAAATCCGCAAACAGACACTCTTTTTCTATGCACTTGCGAATCGGTTCGTAAATACACAATGCCCTAAAGTTAAGCCAACTGCCGCATCAGCACCGCTTGGTTGTTCCTCTAAGTTAAGAACCAGAAACAGCCATCCGTGCGTTTTATAGTCTTGAATTAGGGCCTGTAAACTGCCAACATTTCCTTATAGGGCTACGCCTCCGGCTGGTACTGGCGTGTGGCCATGGAGAATCTGCTGGGTTTGTATCTCCAAGGCCTAAACTCAATACTATAAATGCGCCACTTGAAAATGGAGTTGCTGTATGTTAAAGTTAGAACATGACATGAGTTATGATAAAAAATTTCATAAAAGGTCATAAACGATCGAAGCGATGGTCACACGCAATTGCTACAGCTTTTGCAGTAAGGTTGTACGCCACGTTTGGCGCAACGCTGAACGGAAAAAGACCAAAAAAGGAGTACCCCCATGAACCACCTACAATACAAACAACAAAATCTCTGGGACACCCTCACCGCCAAAGACAAACAAGCGATAGAGGACTATTGCAAGGGCTACAAAACCTACCTAGACCAAGGGAAAACCGAACGCTTGGCGGTGCGTTATTCCATTCAACTGGCAGAACAGGCTGGGTTTGTGCCCTACAATCCGAAAATAGACATAAAGCCGGGAGCAAAGGTTTATGTCAACAATAGAGATCGGGCGCTATACTTAGCCGTTATCGGGAAACAACCCCTAGACCAAGGCATGAACATCATTGCCGCCCATGTGGACAGTCCCCGGCTGGATTTGAAACCTCTGCCCCTGTTCGAGGACAGCGAAATGGCGTATTTCAAAACCCACTACTATGGCGGGGTGCGGAAATACCAGTGGGTGGGTACTCCGCTGGCACTCCACGGCGTGGTGATAACCAAGGACGGAGCACTTGTTGAAATCAGTGTGGGTGACAGGCCGGACGAGCCGTGTTTCACCATCACCGACCTGTTGCCCCACCTCAGTCAAGAGCACAACAAGAAAACGCTGGGCGAAGGGCACACCGGTGAGGGGCTCAATGCTCTCATCGGCGGAATACCGGCAGGGGACAAGGCGGACAAAGACCGGGTTCGTGGGCATATGCTAACATTGATACATAATAAATACGGCGTTACAGAAGAAGATTTCCTCTCGGCAGAGTTGATGCTGGTTCCCGCAGGTCAGGCTCGGGACGTGGGGCTGGATCGTAGCTTTATCGGCGGCTATGGCCAAGACGACCGGGTTTGTGCTTGGGCGAGTATTCAAGCGCTATTGGACTTGGAAGAGACCCCGGAGAAAACTGCCGTGGTGGTGTTGGCGGACAAGGAAGAAGTTGGCTCTGACGGGGTTAGCGGCATGAAAAGTCGGGCCTTTGAACTGTTTGCAGAGGATATTTGTGACAGCCAAGGCGTAAAACTCAGTCACTGTTTTGCAAATTCATTCTGCCTGTCCATGGATGTGTGCAATGGGTTTGACCCCAATTATCCCGAGGTCTCGGAAAAACGCAACAATGCCAAGATGAACTATGGTATCGGGGTGTTAAAATACACCGGTGTACGGGGAAAAGGCGGCACCAGCGACGCTTCCGCCGAGGTGGTGGGACGTGTGCGGCAAGCGTTTGACGCAGCCGGTGTTACATGGCAGATGGCAGAGCTGGGCAAGGTAGATCAAGGCGGCGGCGGAACCGTAGCCAAAGATTTGGCAAACCGCAACATTGATGTCATTGACGCTGGGGTGCCCGTACTCAGTATGCATTCGCCCTTTGAAATCACAGCAAAGGCTGACTGTTATATGGCGTACCGGGCGGCGCGCGCAGTGTTTGAGAACATACAATAGAAAATTGGAGGGGGCCAATTATGGGACAGAAAAAGATGCAGACAGAGCCACAAGCACCGGGGAGAAAATTTCTAAAAGTAACAGGTTTCTTGTACATCCTGCATGGCGGATTTATGGCACTTGGGATTATTCTCATACTATTGTTCCATCCAGAGCCGGGAGATATTGTGTTCATGGTGTTATTATTTCCACAAATGCTCTACAGCGTATTGGTAGGAGTTATGGGTGTGCTGTATTGTAACTATGTGGAGCGGGCTGGCATGTTACGGACCCTTGCTGTGGTTGACATGGGGCTCGTGGCGGGGCTTTCCCTGTACCACCTTATGGTGGCAAGTACGACACTACCAAACCCTGTCACCAATCTGATATTCCCGATTTTATTTATGATCGGCGTGGTGAAAAATTTACGGAGTAAAAAGAGTGTATAAAGAGGTTGCAAAAAAATCAAAGACGGTGTATAATTCTATCTGCTAAAGAGAATCAAAGATGAAAAAATTGCTAAGGGGAATAAAGGAGAATATTAGATATGACGAAACTACCGGGTAGAAATTTTTTGAAAGTAATCAGTATCATACTGATTGTGCTTTCCGCAATCAGCTTTTGGGGCATTGTATCCGTGGCGTTCACATTCTCTTTGGAGTTAGCGGCGACCTTATATGCACTTCTTCTGGGGGTTATGGGTATCATATACCATAACAATGGAGAGCAGGCGGGCATGCTAAAGTGGCTTGCTATCGTTAATATTGGCCTTTTGGTTGCTATTAGCGTAATCGCCTTTGTTGCAGGACGAGTTGGGGGGGCAGTGACGGTTCTTGCAGTAGAGGTACCTATTACTGTTGTCTATCTAGTGGGTGCGCTAAAAAATGCAAATGCGGCGACAGAACCAGCTGGGCAGACGAGTGTCCCGAGAGCCGGGGGGGCACCCGAGAGCAAACCTACAAAACAGCCCGATGAGAGTGCGGAAACACAAGAGGCGGCCGATACAGAAGAAAAGGCATAAGAACGTTTTAACAAAGTTACATAAACAGCCCTTCGTTTGTCCAGACTAAGGACAGACGAAGGGCATTTTTGTGTAAAAGGAGAACCACGATGAGCGGAGAGAAGGACAAGCAAAACCAGCTAGAATCTATCTATCAAAAAGATCAAATTGAGGACATGGCCTCTGTGACCACAGAGAGTCTGCGCGGTCAGATTCACTGTATCACCATTGTGGGCCAAATCGAAGGGCATCAAGTATTGGGCGAGACAACGAAAGCGACCAAATACGAGCACGTCATGCCGCAACTGGCGGCCATTGAAGAGAGTGAGGAAATTGAGGGGTTGTTGGTCCTCTTAAACACCGTGGGCGGCGATATTGAGGCGGGACTGGGGATTGCGGAGCTCATTGCCAGTATGCAAAAGCCTACGGTATCTCTGGTGTTGGGTGGCGGACATTCGATTGGGGTCCCCTTGGCTGTGGCGACGAAGCGGAGCATCATTGCGCCATCGGCCACCATGACCATCCACCCTGTGCGGATTACCGGTGTGGTGATCGGTGCGCCGCAGACGTATAATTATTTTGCGCGGATTCAGGATCGGATCGCCAAATTTGTAACGAAAAATTCCAATGTCAAAGAGAAAAAATTTCTAGAACTCATGCTCAACACCGGCGAGTTGGCGGCAGATGTAGGCAGTGTGATTGACGGGGAAGAGGCGGTGGCGTTGGGGCTGATTGACCAGCTGGGCGGATTGTCGGATGCGCTGGCGTATTTGCATGGGGAGATACAGAAGCGCCGTACACAGGATAATTCATAGTTGCCCCATTTACCTAAGGTGGATTTCAAGGCTATCATAACCTTGAAATCCATCTTTGTTATTTCCATAGATAGCAAATCGCACAAAAAAGTATAAGAAAATTTGAGGAAAATAACATATAGAAATACGATGCAATATGTGATATGCTTGCTATGATAAAAACAGAAGCATATATGGTGAAATGGAACAATCAACTTATTGTTATGGCGAAAGAATGTATCGGCGGCAATGATTTTGGGGTTGTAACTTTCAGTAGGCAAAACCCGAACAACGCAGATCCCTGTGTTTGTGCGGGTTTTTTGCGTTCCAAAAAATGAGTAAAGGGTAGGGTGATTTGTATTAGAAAATAACAGCACAGTTTTTCAATTATTTTATTTAAGGAGAATAACACATGAAAAGCAGATTAAAGTTTAGCAAACGAGCGTTGGCGATGCTTTTGGCAGTGGTCATGGTGTTGTCCATTGCGCCAATCAGCGTTTTGGCGATGGATGCCACATTACAGACAGGTAATATAGAAGAGGTTGTTGTACCGACTGGTGCAACGATTGACCGCAAAAACAGAGTCATTACCGCAACGGTTCCTTATACTGTTTCGTCAGTTGTTGTGGACATTCAGTTGTTTAACGATCCGGTTTCTGATTGGAGTCCGGAAGGATGGACACTATATGCAGATGCGGCTCGTACGCAACCAATTGCGAATCGAACCATGACCCTTGCAGTGGGGGCGAACACGGCGTTCATTCAAACCATGCAACGCAATTTGGTAAACCCAGGCGCATACCCCGAGCCGGAGGTGGCATTCAATTACACACTTGTCATCACAAGAGAATCGGCGAGTACGGCTACGGAATCTGGTGAAATTGCAACGGTTACCGTCCCTGTTGGTGCGGTGATCAATCGTGAAAATAATACTATTACCGCAACGGTTCCGCATGATATCACATCTGTGACTGTGGCGCTTACGGTATATGAAGATGACAGTGGCACTTGGGAGGCGGGCAACTGGTACCTCTACAGTGACGCAGCGAGAACAAACCGGATTGCAGACCGGACGTTAGCGCTTGCAGTGGGTGCAAACACAGCGTATATCACCTCGTGGTCTGCCATGGTAATGGACCCGGCAGTTGGGCACCCATTCCACTATACGCTTGTGATTACCAGAGCGTCCGAATCTGGTATTGACATCCCGTTACATGGCACCCCGCGGGAGCAGGCGGCCAGCATCGTGTCCCAAATGACTTTTGAAGAAAAAATGGGACAAATCCTGTTTATTAGTGCTGCTGGTTGGGGTGTAGAATTAAGCACTGCGAACATTGAGCTGCTGGAGGAAGCAGGCTTAGGCGGTATCTGTCTGTTTGGTGCCAACGTAGCAGGCACGGTTCCGCAAGCGGTCACATTGACCCGTGGGATGCAAGAGGCCGCAATTGAAGGCTCTCGATTTGACATTCCGCTGATTCTATCCATTGACCAAGAAGGTGGTAGAATTGTACGCTTTGGCGCCGGGAACACAACAGGGTTCTTGGCGACCACAATGCCGGGTAACCTCGCGGTTGGTGCTACCTTTGATACTGACATCGCTTATGATGTTGGGCATGTACTGGGTAGAGAAGTACGTGCCATCGGTATGAACATGAACTTTGCACCGACGGTAGACGTGAACTCTAACCCGCTCAATCAAGTCATTGGTGACCGCTCGTTCGGCTCCAATCCGGCGGCAGTGGGTCGGTTGGCGGCGGCCTATACACGGGGCATGGAAGATGCCGGCGTCTTAGCGACACCAAAACATTTCCCCGGTCATGGCAATGTAGCGGTAGATAGCCACTTTGGTATTGATACAGTACCCGGCGACCGGAACTTCTTATTTGCCAATGATTTGGTGCCCTTCCAAGCGGCCATTGACGCTGGTGCATCTATGATCATGACGGCCCACTTGTTGGTGCCGGGTTTGGATGATACCTTAGTCATGCCGACCAATCCAAGTTCCCCGTTTTACACAACAGGGATGTATCCAATCGCAACATTCTCTTATGAAATCATGACGAATGTACTGCGATACGCCATGGGTTTTGATGGCCTTGTTGTAACGGATGCGTTAAACATGGCTGCGGTGACGCAAAGCTACTTACCCTTTGACGCAGTAGAGCTGACCATCTTGGCCGGTGTTGACCTGCCGCTTATGCCTGTAGTGCCATCCACAACAGCCGGTATTTCCGGTCTGGTTGCGGAGATGAGAACTCGGGCGGAAGCGAACCCGGCACTGATGGATCGGATTGAAGAAGCGGCCGAGCGAGTCATCGCCTTCAAGATCGATAAAGACATCTACTGCCCGGCGGCATTCGTGGCCGGTGAAGTGCAGCCCATTTTAGCGGACAGCACGTTAGCAGAGCAAATTGCGTATGCCGAGAGCGTGATTCGCTCACCAGAGCATTTGGCTGTAGAGCAATTGGCCTCTGATAGAGCGATTTCTATTACAGTCAATAACGAGTATGACGGCGAGGCCGTACTGCCCCGTACGCTGGAGGCTGGGGATGTTATTTATCTTCTGAGTTCCAACAATGCAGAAGTTAGAAACGTAGATGATGCAACCTCCACCCTGCGCCGTGCCATGGAGTCTGTGATTGAGAACGCAGGACTGACTGGACAGGTGACGCTGGTCAACCAGAGATTTACAGATGCGGTGAACGGGCTTCCGGCAGGCTGGCAAAACAATATCCGCGACGCTGACCATGTTATTATCGGCAGCGGTATTGTGCCGGCATGGAATGCGCCGAACCCATTTGTTACACCGGCGACATCGGTAAACTATCCCAATGCACCGACTGCCGGTGAAATGAACATCATCAGACGCAACAATTTCGTCAGAGAGATTTGGGACTTTATTGAAGCGGAAGAGTACGGCTATAAATCTGTAAACCTTGCCATGGCAATGCCTTATGAATTGGCACTGTTCAACCAGACGGACACCTATGTTTCCGCTCTGGTAAACGTCAACACACGGGCAAATGCCAATGTGGCAACCCATACCGTCAGCCCCATCCGTGCGGCGCGTCCAACGCCGATTTACTTCTCGGCGGTGTATGCGATTTTTGGTGACATTACTCCCACAGGCAGACAGCCGGTGGATGTGCCTGTGATTTGCCCGGATGGTCTGGTTGTAGAGGGTGAATTTATCGTCCGGGCCGGGTATCGGCATGGGAGACATCAAGTAACCTTCAGATGGAACTACCCTGACGCACCAATTGGCGGTGTCTTTACCACTGTGGAAGCAACTCCCGGCGAGACCATTACGCGTCCGGCCCACCCGGAGCGTGCGGGATATGTATTTGACCGCTGGACAACGGATGCGGCAGGGGAGAATCTCTTTAGCTTCCGGTTAGAAGAGATTACAGAAGACGTGACACTGTACGCACAGTGGTTGAGTGCAGACCCGACCATTGCCACTGGTGATCCGTATGAAGTCGCAAGAGACATTGCGGCACAAATGAACTTTGAAGAGCTGATGGGTCAACTGCTCTTTATCGGCGTGGCCGGTTGGGGCAACACCTTGTCGCAAGCCAATATTGACCTCATTGAAGAGGCCGGTTTTGGCGGATTGTGCCTGTTCGGTGCAAACGTAAACGGCACGATTGATCAGCTGGTCACCTTGACCCGTGGTATGCAAGAGGCATCCGTGAGAGGGTCTAGATTCAACATCCCGCTCATGCTGTCTGTTGACCAAGAAGGTGGCTGGATTGTACGTTTCGGCGCAAGTGCGATACAAAACTCATTCTTGGGCACCACAATGCCGGGCAACATGGCGTTAGGTGCGGCGGCAGACCCAGAACTGGCCTACGATGTTGGCTATGTACTAGGCGCAGAGGTTCGTGCCCTTGGTATGAACATGAACTTTGCACCTACCGTTGATATTAACACAGACCCCCGGAACCCGATTATCGGCGTACGTTCCTTCAGTTCTTGCCCAGAGCTCTCCTCCATATTGGGTGCGGCTTACACGGCGGGTATGGAAGATGCCGGTGTGTTAGCGACAGCGAAACATTTCCCGGGGCATGGGAACACGTCGCAAGACAGCCACATTGCGCTACCGAGCGTCCCGGGTGATAGAGCGCACCTCTTCGCGAATGACCTCGCACCGTTCCAAGCGGCCATTGATGAGGGCATCTCTATGATTATGACCGCCCACCTCACAGTGCCGGGCTTGGATAACACATGGCAGTATCCCACCAGAGCACCTCATGCCGGTGGGGCATTTGCGCCGGGCGGGTTCCCGGCCATTGCGACCCTGTCCCATGAAATCATGACCAATGTGCTGAGAGATGACATGGCGTTTGAAGGGTTGATTGTGACGGATGCGTTGAACATGGACGCAATCAGACATAACTTCTATCCAGCGGATGCAGTTGAGTTGACCGTCATGGCAGGCGTTGACCTTCCGCTGATGCCCGATGTACCGTCCACAGCGGCAGGCATCGGCAACTTGGTTGCAGAGCTCCGTGAGCGTGCGGAAGCAGACCCGGCCTTCATGGCTCGTGTTGTTGAATCTGTAGAGCGTGTTATCGCCTACAAGATTGACAAGGACATCTTCGATCCGGCAGCCGGAGCAAACCAACCGGTTCTGGCAGAGAGCTTGGCGGATCAAATCGCGAATGCACATGATGTGGTTCGTTCTGATGCGCACTTGGCAGTGGAGCAGGAGGCATCTGACAGAGCAATCACACTCATGGTAAACGAAGAGTATGACGGTGTAGCGGTGCTACCGTTTGAACTGCGTGGCGGTGAGAGCGTGTACATCATGACATCGAACCTGTTTGAAGGCAGATACCACACCTTGATCAGTGCGGTTGCCTCTGTAGCAGAGCGTGCCGGCTTAACGCCGGTTGTTGCGAGACCGGCCACATTGCAGCATAATTCTGCTGATCCGGCGCACAGGGCGCACTTGGCCCCGTGGTTGGCCGGTAATGTTACGCTGGCGAATGACGAAGTATTTATCGGCATCTCCACCTTTAACAATGTCGCAAATGCGTTCCGTGCAGAGGACAGAGCGGCGATTAGCAGGGCCGACCACGTTATCATCGGTAACGTGATCACAGGGGGTGTGAACATACACCCCAATAATGCACATAGCCAAAACCTAAATGCCATCTGGAGCTTTATATATGACGAGGGCTATGGGCATAAATCCGCTGGACTATCCCTAGGGTTGCCCTATGAATTGATCGTACTAAACGACAACTATGTATCCGCACAAGTAAACATCAATGCACGGGCGAACAACAATGTGGTGAACACAGAGCGCAGTGTTGCACGGCCCATGCCGATCTACTACTCTGCTATCTACACCATGTTCGGGCTACAAAACCCCACAGGCAAAAATCCCATGGATGTTCCTGTGATGGAATTGGTGAATGGTAACCATGAAATCGTGCCCGGTGAGTTCATCCGCAGAGTTGGCGATGGGCTGAGTTTTGAGTGTCATCTCATCAACGTCAGCTTCCTCTACAACGACGGGACAGACGATGTGTTCCGTTTTGAAGGAGACTGGGAATACAACACAGACGTACCATTCTTGCGAGCCGGGATGGGTGCCGCCGCAGCGCGGGCAGTCGCCGTGCCAACGCGGGAAGGGTATCTGTTCCAACGCTGGACCACGGATCCGGAAGGAGAAAACGCATTTATTTTCCGTCCTGTGAACTCACAGACCAGCGGTGTTCCGGGTACACTTGTCACGCAGAGCATGAATGTATACGCCCAGTGGCTCAGTCGTGACACAGCCCCGCTAACCCCCGGAGAGCCGGAAGATGTGGCGGCACAAATTGTCGCTCAAATGTCCTTTGAGGAGATGCTGGCCCAAATGTTCATCGTCAGCACCGGCGGCGGCTTCACCATGGGCCAAGATGTCCGCTTCTTCTTGGAGAACGCTTCGCTGGGTGGCATGATTTCCTTTGCCGCACATGCGAACACGCCGTATATTGAAAATGTAATCAACCTCATCAATGACCACCAAGCGGCGACCATTGAAGGCTCCAGATTCAATATCCCGCTGTTTACCACAATCGACCAAGAGGGTGGGTTTACACACCGGATCGGTGCAGGATTCACAGCCCCGAACCACGCCTTCTTGTCCACATCCATGCCCGGTAACATGGCACTAGGCGCATCGGCAAACACCGAGTTGTCTCGTCAGGTTGGGTATGTCCTAGGCCAAGAAACCCTTGCCCTCGGCTACAATGTAAATTTGGCCCCCACACTTGATGTGAACGCCAATCCCCTCAACCAAGTTATTGGTGACCGCTCCTTCGGTTCCTGTCCGCAACTGGTTTCTGATATGGGTGCGGCCATGGTAGAGGGAATGGAAGCCTCCGGCGTGATTACAACAGTCAAACACTTCCCGGGCCATGGTAATGTACAGGGTGACACCCACTTTGTATTGGATGTGGTTCCCGGAACGAGAGAAGAGTTGTTAGCGCTAGATGTCTATCCATACATTGCGGCCATTGAAGCCGGTGCATCCATGATTATGACGGCCCACTTATCCGTACCGGGCTTGGATAACACATTGATTGAAGCAACCAGAGCCGAGGCCCATCCCAGCGCACATCCGGGCGCATTTATGGATGTGCCATTCCCGAAACCAGCCACGATTTCAAGAGAGATTATGACCTATTTCTTGAGAGACTATCTCGGCTTTGAAGGCCTGACCATGACGGATGCCCTCAACATGGCGGCATTAAACGGGAACTTCTATCCCGCCGACACGGTTGAGTTGGTTATCCGAGCGGGCATTGATATTCCGCTGATGCCCATGGGTGCGACAAACATTGACGCAACGTATAATATGATTCAAACCCTGCGTGAGCGGGCGGAAGACCCGACCGACAACGGCATATTGTTAGGCGAGATCAGAGAATCCGCAGAACGTATCATTGCGTACAAGATTTATAAGGATATCTTTGACCCCTTTGCAAACGTACAGCCTCCGGTCGCTGAGTCTATTGCAGATAGAGTTGCCCACGCATCTGCGGTTCTCCGCTCAGACGCAAACTTAGAAGTCGAGCAAAAAGCGGCAGATAGCGCCATCACATTGGCGGTAAACAACGAATATGACGGCACCGCCGTACTGCCGTTTGAAGTCGCAGCCGGTGATGTGATCTACTTGTTATCTTCTAACAACGTAAACTCTAGAACCCTTGTCGGTGCCAATGCACAGGCGAGAAATGACGTGATTCCACGGGCCATTCGGTCTGTCATCCGGCAGACTGGACTTACACCGGTCACAACAGCGCCAAATGCTGCGGCAGGTGAGGTGCAGTTGATCATTCAAACGTACACAGACAATCCAAACGTATTCTGGGGGCCGAATGGAGAAGACCTGTGGCCTGCAACCCGTCCGGCAGGATTCCCGACAGGGGCCGGCTATGTATTCTCAAACGCAGCGGGTGCAGACAACTGGCCAGCAACCCGACCAGCAGCATGGAACAATGTGTTCCCGGCGGATTGGCAAGCACATATTTCCAATGCGGATCATGTTATCATTGGCAGCGTGTTCTTGCCCCTAGCAGCAACGCCTCATGCGTTTAGCGTAAACCCGGCACGCACCGGAACAGGCCGCAGCAGTAACCTGACTGAAATCTGGGCGTTCATTGAAGCAGAAGGGTATGGCTACAAGTCAGCGAACCTATCCACAGCCCTGCCTTATGAGATGGCGTTCTTAGATGATGTCTATGTGTCGGCGTTGGTGAACGTAAACACACGTCAGCACACGAACATCACAAACAGCAACCATCCAGTACGCAATCCGGCACTTCGGGGCTATCAGCGTCCAGCGCCCATTTATTTCTCAGCGGTTTATGCGATGTTCGGGCTACTTGAGCCGACAGGTGTGTACCCTGTAGATGTGCCTCGTGTAGACGAGGAGGGCACCATCATTGTGGGCGAGTACGTCCGCAGAGTTGGGGATGGTCTCAGATTTGGTGTGACCCCGACATTGACATTGGCGCCGGACGTGGTAACCATTAACAACGAGCGGCGTATGGGCATAACGGTCATCGGGGGCAGTGCAGTGGGAGCGATTGAGTTGGACTACGAAGCGCCCGCAGGTGTTGTGGTGGAGTTGGTAGACAACGTGATCGTCGTCACGGGTGTGCGACCGGCGTTTGGTGCGGCGGCGATTGATGAGACGTTTGCGGTGACAGTATCTCGTGATGAGATAACCACAACATTGCTGGTGACCGTGGACTTGACACCGATAGATGCGACATTGACGCTGACACCTGACGCAATCACCATCGATGATACGAACCTGACCGCAACAGTGGAGATAGGCGGCACTGCAACGGGTGCGGTTATGCGTGGCTACACAGCACCAGCGGGTGTAACCGTGGCAGTGGTAGACGGTGATATTGTGGTTACTGGCGTGCGTCCCGCTTACGGTCAAGCGGCAATCGACACAACGTTTGATGTAACAGTCACTCGTGACGGCGCAACGGCGACACTGCCGGTGACAGTGAACCTAACACCTGCGGCCCCTCCTGTGTCGACACTGACCTTGACACCGGATGCAGTAACCATCACCAACGAAAGACTGACAGGGATAACTGTCATCGGCGGCACCGCAACAGGTGCGATTGAATTGGATTACACAGCACCAGCCGGTGTAACAGTAGACGTGGTAGACAGCGTGATTCTCGTCACTGGTGTGCGTCCGGCACACGGTGCGGCGGCGATTGATGAGACGTTTGCGGTGACGGTATCTCGTGGCGGCATAGACGCAACATTGCTGGTGACCGTGAACTTGACACCGGTAGATGCAACATTGACGCTGACACCTGACGCAATCACCATCGATGATACGAACCTGACCGCAACAGTGGAGATAGGTGGCACTGCGACAGGCGCGATTATGCGTGGCTACACAGCGCCAGCGGGTGTAACCGTGGCAGTGATAGACGGTGATATTGTGGTTACCGGTGTGCGTCCCGCTTACGGTCAAGGGGCAGTCAATACGACGTTTGAGATAGCGGTATCTCGTGGCGGCGCAACGGCGACATTGCCGGTGACCGTGAACTTGACCCCAGTAGCTGGCCCAACCGAGCCTGATGTTGAGATTGAGGTGGAAGTAGAAGACGGCAACGTGACCATCAACGTAGACCCAGACGGCAACTACACCATCAGCACAGATGGCAACGGCAACATGGTGATCACGCTACCGGACGCAGAGCCAGATGATGACATCAGCATCAGCTTGCCTGACAACTGGGTCTCTACACCCGGTACAGACGGTGCGGGCAATGTGATTGT
>Ga0136643_10002034_pt1 | contig 25683 bp, 10 predicted proteins | sample TergutLab28metaG_FD_96883 | JGI IMG/M metagenome (GOLD analysis project Ga0136643, IMG submission 96883) | Labiotermes labralis P1 segment gut microbial communities from Petit-Saut dam, French Guiana - Lab288 P1 (version 3) (version 3) | ecosystem: Host-associated > Arthropoda: Insects >... | reverse complement strand
ATATTATATTATATTATATTATATTATATTATATTATATTATATTATATTATATTATATTATATTATATTATATTATATTATATTATATTATATTATATTATATTATATTATATTATATAACACATACTATTCATTCTAGAAAACGTTTTAGGTGCGTTAGCAAAATTCCGAAAAGCTGCTATTAGTTTCGTCATGTCTCTGGCCATCTGTCTGTCTGCAAGTAATAACTCGGTTCCAACTGAACGGATTATCAGGAAATACGATATTTGAATCTTTTCCTCATAACTGTCCATTAAACTCAAGTTTCATTAAAATCTGACATTAATAACGAGTATTTTCCACGAAGAACATTGTATATTTATGATCATATCTTGCTTTATTCTTCTTAGAATGAGAAATGTTTCAAAGTTGTATAAAACATCACAGCACATATTCGGTGTTCAGTAACTTTTTTCGAAAATCACGCCTTTTATAAGAAAGTGTAGAAAAAATACTGTAGAGCGGGGCAGGCCACAGATGATAATAAGGCGCATGCGCATTTCATGCTGGATACCTAAGGATACAAACAAAGCGTCGCAATATTACGTTATACATACATTGCCTGTCTTGTTTCGAATAATTTTAAGCCACCGTGCTCCCTTGACAAAGTTGATAGAGCCTTAAAATTATTCAGTAAAGTTCCTGTTAGTCCACTTTGTAGCAGAGGGCCCCCATGAATAAATCCAGGGACGGTAACTCCGCCAGGCCTTATCTTCCTTTGGTTTAGTAATAATAATACGAATTTAAGGGAATTTCGTAATCAACCCTCAGACCCCAAATAACATGATGTGGCTGCTATTTAAAGACACAAGCAGTGACATCTAACACTGTTGTTAGTGACATGGGAAGGACATTTTCTTTTTCCACCTTAAGCAGTGCCGGTTATACCACCGTTACGCCGTTCACATTACCTCGATTTTGAAAATGGTGACCATGGTTATGACAAGCTATATTTTGTGGACTATCAACACTAGCTACAATTTTTGGACCATCAACACTAGCTACACTTTGTGGACCATCAACACTATCTACATTTTGTGGACCATCAACACTAGCTACACTTTGTGGACCATCAACAATAGCTTCTCTCTCTTAAAATGTAATTTGTTTAAATATTTTCCTAGAACAAATTCCTTCGCTTCAACCTCGCAGTCAATCACTCCGTTAAAGGATATCCTGCATTTTATTTCTATAGTAAAACCAACTAGATGCAACAATGTCACAAATTTATTTATTTTAGAATGACACTCTACATGTTTCGGACGGTCTTTCCGTCTATCATCAGGAGCTCAAGACTGTAAATACAGCAATTTCCGTCTAATGTCAAACGGATACTGCTGACTGCTAGCAGTCAGCAGTATCTGTTTGACATATGCCTGTTGCTGTATGTTCAATCTTGAACTGTTGATGGAAGAAAACTGCTGTATGTACAGTCTTGAGCTCCTGATGATGGACGGAAAGACCGTCCGAAACATGTAGAGTGTCATTCTAAAATAAATAATTTTGGGACATTGGTGCATCTAGTTGGTTTTACTATAGAAATATATTACAATGCGCGGCCCTATGAACGTCAAATCTGCATTTTATGAAATCCGAAGCTTCATTTCATCATGTCACTATGCTGCACCTCCGGACCATACCCCAAAAGAGATACATCCGGTTGAGCCGTGCAATTCTATTGTTTCAATATCTATCGTACTAAAATCCTCTTATGTAACCGAAGTTGTGTAAAAACTGACCGCGAGTACAAATTACGAATTTCCTCGTGTGCAGTTATCTGTATTCTCATATCACATCTCCTCTCGTATATCCTCAGCACTGTGTTCTAGAACACCTTTATTCTACATTCTTCCCTTAACTTGACACCCATAGAAGACAGTAAAATTTATCCCAAAACAACCCTGAACAGCCCCTTAGTGCTCCAGGACTTGGACGTTCACAGATTTCAAGACAACTGGTATCTGAAGGTGCCAAGTTTTCAGCCCTAGGCACCGGCCGCCTTTTCCCCCAGGAGACATCCCTTTACTCATTTCTTTTAGAGGATGAGTCGACCCCAGAGTCATAGTGCGGTCGGAAACACTAAGTCAATGAAAAATCTCAATGACCTCACCGAGAATCCAACTCACAACCTTCCGGTTATTAATGCAATTTGTTAACCAAATGTGCCATCGCTTATCCGCATACAAGACAGCATTCAGTTACATTTCTGTGTATTTTTAGTGCTGTGTATATGGAAAACTTAAATATTCTTTATTCCTAAATAGACACAACGGCATGAAGACTTACAGGGAAGGAAAAGCTTAGCTCCACTCATTTCTAAAGTAGGCAGTAGCTGGAGGTAAGTTTTAAGCTTCACGCCTCTGCCACTTTCACTTTTTTCCTTGGGAAATATCACCGTTACACATTTAGTACTAGAGTGAGTCGGCCACGCAGCCGGTCTGGAATTCTCGTGAGGAGAAGAAAGCCTACTTTTTGCCTCTGCCGGAAGTCGCTCCGACTTGTCCTCGAAGGATCGTCCAGCCAGTAGCACAGCCACTGTAATTTGAAACTAAGGATGCGCCATAATTAGGTGGGTCCCAGGGCCAGTCTGGACGGGCGGAAAATATCGTCCCCACCGGGATTCGATCCCGAACCTTTCAGCCTGTAGTCAGTCGCTATACCGGAGTTGCCCGGCCCACACCAATAATATAGGGTATGAAATAGATTATCGAAACATATTCGTTCCGTAAGTTGTTATAATTCTTACTAATTAAGTGGGACTAAATAACAAAGCCTGTGGTGAAATATTGCTGACGCAATAAAATGCTTCGAAGCTGATATGGGGAAATTTATACTGGTATAGGTTTTTATCACTTAATATGTTCAATCAGTTGGTCCAATCGTGCGTCAGAACACTTTTATTGCTAAACTGATTGGAACCGGAGTCAGATCGGTTGCATGTTAAAAGAGCATAAAGACCGACTGCAGCAATAATCGAAAGCTGCGTGTTTTATGCCTTGTTATACATTTCCATTGATTTCCTTATTTTATAATATACGCGTGAATGGAATAATTACCATTATCCGGACAAAACTGGTTGAATTTCGCAAGTGTGTACAAATATTCACAAACACACACAAAATGTTGCCTTACAGTTGTATATTACTTGATGAATAATTTCGGTCCTAAATGTGGGCCATCATCAGACCATTACGCAAGAACACAAAAATGCATACATAATCTCTGTGTAACAAGTTTGGCTATTTGCCTCTTCTGAACTAAAAGTATGTTAAAAAGTCGTATAAAGTGTATAAGAATATAGTCTAATTACAAGAGGCCTGAGGATATTTAAAAAACAGTATATATGTATTATTTTTAAGAACACCCTGTACAAGTAATTTATAAAATGTGAATAAATATATATATTACATCAAATGTAAGATTTTTTAAAAATATGTATTTTAAACAGCAATGTCGAAACTAGTCACCAAGTAATAAACGATTTTGTAGGACGTTTAGTGTAATAGTGAATATTAATATATACTTGTGTTTGATAAACCAAAGGGGATGTTTGTTTTAAAGCTGACTGATTTTCACATTAGCTCCGCAACCTCCATATGTTAGAGGCTTCTTTGCACTTTTTGCCGCATTCGAAATAAACACGCAGCTAATTGTTATACTTCTTATGAATGTAATTTACTAGTTAAAGCCTTAGGTATTTTCCTCTGTGAGCTGATAATTAACCTAGGAACGAGATATGTCGACAACGCATGTGTAAATAGAAGATGGGTGTATATTTGTTATTGTGATTATAAGACGTAAGGCACACCCATTGGAAGTAAACGGTTCATAATAACATTTGTCAAATTATGCTCCTATTAACTGTGATGTGTCTGTCTATGCGCATGGCTGTATATCGGTATAAAAAATCGACAAGTGCTTAAAGAATTTTCGTAAATTTTGGTTTTCTGGAGTTGTTCTACAAAGTGTCGAACAGTTAAATTGCAGTTATAATGGGAAGAGGACAGCAGCTATATTACATAAATACAAACAAGTTTTTCTCCCCTCGCTTCAAGAACTAACAGAGATTAGAAGGACGTTTCTAAAAAAATTAAAGACATCTTTAAACAACAAATTTCATTAATCTCACAGCCTGTACATGATTATAAAAACGCCATTTGCTAATCTGACACTGGCCCCTTTACAAATACTTCACTGAATTAGTTTAGACCATCAAAGTGTAACAACCTGGAATCTAAATGCCTATTTTATTTCAAGATGCACCACTTAAAAACTGGAAAATTATTACCTCATATAACATAAAAATCTTACATTATCCCAAAGTGTTAGGCTTCTTCTTAACATATGACAAGTAGTCTATTTCAGCTAACATACTAAGATAATTTTACAGTAAACCTCTCATATGAAATTTGAATTAGGCGAAAACATTTTTTGCAACGTTATCTTTGATCTCATTTTAAATTTGTTTCGATATAAAGAAAGGACTCAAACGTACGGTATTATACAATATGTATATCACGTTAAATGTCAGGCACACATTATGATACTAGTGAAATATATTCAGTTTAGAACTATTTTTATCGCTTCGTAAATCCAAGGAAATCTACGAATGCCAATAAAAAGTAATCTGGAATTAGCCGAAGTAAAAATACGATTTACAAATGTAGAAATTAAATTGCAATATATGAGCATTTATGAAATACTGCAATATTAGAACATGGTTTATTTTTATATGGAAAATAAAGAGATTTATTTTAGGAAGTAGCCAAATCGAGTTGTTATATGGACTTCTACAGTACATAACACAGCCAGTGCGTAATTTTTATTCGCGAGAAGAAAATAATATATATTTTTCTTCACCGTGGGTGACATGATATAGTGTAGCAATTTTGTGTTTATCTGTCTGCGGTTTATGCACACAGTAGGTGTTATTGACGTTAGACACATTCAACGAAGTTATTTTATCAATTTTTAGTTGAAATTTTAACTTCGTTCTTGTTATGAATAATAAGTATCCATATTCCGAAAGTAATAATAGAAAGATGGAGACAGGAAGTGACATGTATACTTCAGCGTTCGCTTTAATCAAGCTTCATTTAACGAAAATTGCCACCACCAGAAGGGGTTTCTATAGCTGTGCCCTCTCACTTGTTGTATCGGGCTACCGTTGTGATTATAATTAATAAAGCATCGCTTTCCTCTCTTCCTCTATTATCATCCCTTCTCCCTCGCACCCAGGGGCCTCAATAGACAAAATCAAAGCGTCATGCTGGTGGAGATATTGTCACCCAGCGCACACTGGTCACTGCCGTACAGTCTGTGGAACGATTCACGTCCATTAATATGCAGCAGCGTAAAACAGAAATAGTGCTTAAACTTAATTCAGATTTTCAGTCCGCCTGCTCGTCCGTCCTTTCGTCGTGCTATCTCCAACAACAAAAACAACAAAAACAAAAAAGGGACATCTAAATTTAAAAATTGTCGTTTTACAAAAAAATAATCCAAAATATATGTTAATTTTCTTTTTATGTGCACGGATTGGAGTCCATATTAGGTTCCTTCTCCATTAAGCCTCTCTTAAAGAAATGGATGTAAGTTACTTTCGGTTTTAAATAGTTACTTGTTTCTAATATTTACTGCTTTTATTATGTGAAGCTAGTGAGGTTAATTTGTGTTATTTAAGTTGTATGATTGTATTAAAAGGCATTTCACAGTGAGGGGCAAAATATAAAGTGTGTTCGAATAGAAGATGGTGAGGAAAATACCCAGACCTGACTGGCAGTAACAGACAGTAAGCTGGACATAATTAAGCACTTACGATTTCCAGGATTTATGTTATTCGCCAAATGTCATTAGAATGATGAAAACAGTGAGAATTGGATGGAAAAGTCAGGAGGCGTGCATGGCAGGGCGTTGTCAGGTAAGTCCTAATAAAATACTAACACTTGGAAAACCTAAGCATGGGTAGGAAAATAACACTGAAACAGTCCTACGTCAGGGCGTGGATGAATTCAGTTGATTTCATAATAGAGTCCAGTGGCTGACTTTTGTGAATAGGAAATGAACATTCGTGTTAGAACAATATAGGGAATTTCTTCACCTGCTGAGCAACTGTTAGAATTTTCAAGAAATTTTCTGCTTTATATTGTTGGTTTAGTTACGTTTGCTGTTTAGTTAGTTATAGTGTTTAATCAGTTTTTTCTTACGATAATTTATTACGACTGAATGTGAGGACAGTGTGTGTGATTGTCATCAAGAGAGACTGTTCTACCAAACACAGATTTTTCTGCATTATCACCCTCACGGCAGGTATAAATGACAAATATCCGTCTATTTGGGGGATTAAAACACCAAATTATTTATAATAAACGGGTTACGTGAAGAGTGTTGCGGGAAACGAGGTGAAAGTGGGTTGGAATTTGGGTTATCGATGACCTTTCCATTTACGTCGTCCATACAATATGCGGTAATTCAGTTTGCTACGCAGTTCTGTTTAGTGACTTGAAAATTTTATAGTACCTGAAAACGAAATTCCTAATTACAGAATATACCGGGAGTATAAAGTCAAATAAATAACATTTCTAAATTTATTGCTTCTCAGTTGCTTCATTTCATGCTGTCTTCTGGGATGTTACGCAGCGTACACTAGTAGTTCCGGAACAACCGTTGAAGATAGGACCGATAGCTTGTCCGAAACGTCGGTGACGTCTACCAATCTACGTTGCGTAACATACCAGAAAAGTGAAGATATCGATTACTCAGTTAATGGATTATGTCCACGATCCAGTGTCCAAAAATCAATCAAAATATGTTTGTCCTCAAGCGAAAGGATGGAGGGACCTGCTCTACTGGTTCTGACGGAAATAATCGCAGTCGCTGGATAAAGGACTTCCTTTAACTACCACTATAAACGCGCTTGCGATCAGCCATTTTCACAGAAATAGATCAACGAAAGCAGCTTGTAGAGAACTGAGAACAGCTCTATTTATCAGACACATCTAGGTAGTTGTCGCTCTAACCTTTCACCTGAGGATGGATAAGATCCTGTTTCCCAAACGTTACATACGTCTTGAACAACTCTGTATTAAGGGCATGTTCCATAAACCGAAAACTTTCAAGCACGGCATAATCACATCACTGTCGAAACACTTTGTGAATGGCATTGTGAACGTTGTGAGACCAGCAGCTAAATTTTACAGTACAATGTGCTCATCCGTAAGGCTGCTACATCCGGAAACTTCATACATCATGGTTCCTTCAGAGAACTAAAAATTCCTTGGCTTTGACAGACCTGAGTTTCTCACGACCGTAATTTTAAAAGCTACTTTATCGTACTGCCGGTCCCAGTGGCCGCGCGGTCTAAGGCGTAGATCTGCGGCCGCTCGCCTGCTGAGATTGTGGGTTCGAAACCCACCGGGGGCATGGATATTTGTCTGTTGTGAGTATTGTGTGTTGTCAGGTAGAGGTCGCTGCGATGAGCTGATCACTCTTCCAGAGGAGTCCTACCGAGTGTGATGTGTGTGATCTAGACACCTCAAGAATGAGGAGATCATGGCCCACTGGGGGCTGTTGGGCCAAAAACAAACAACCTTTGTCGTACTATGGAATGTGACGTTATATAAACTGAAGTTGCGGACAGCACATTCTTCGGAGACTTCGGTAAATTTCTGTTAGATTCGACGGTGCAAAATATGTCAATGCTTTTACTAGGTTCTATATTAATTCTTGATTTACATCATGAAGCTTTCAATAACCCAGTAAGCTAGAGTCGTATGATTACTAATTAGTGAAATAGAAATGAGACGTTAGAAGGCGTTCGTGGCCTAATATGAGTGAATGTGTCCCTGTTTCCTCGTAGAAAGTGAGAAAAATTAATGAAAATTCTCGGCAAGTAGGCTGTAGTCCTTCTTTGGGCTAAAGTTAGAAGCAGGGATCACCCAAACTTAAAGCAGGAATTAAAAAAACAGCTGGCCGTATTCAAAACCCTTGACGTGCGATATAACCCACCACTTTATCCTCTATATAAGACTTAGCCCCCTGTAGATATATACTCACCCCTCCACCTCGTAACAGTTCCTAAATACTTTTCAAAAGCTGCAAAGTCAATAAAACTGGGAAAGACAACAACATATTTTGACACAGCAATATTGGAGTTTCTCTCATCGATGTTTATGAAGAGGCACGTCTTCTAGAATATTCATCCACGTCGACTGGTAAACAGTTAACGACCTTTCGAAGAATCTTATTGCCTTATTCTTCAGGGTACGCAGCCCGATCCTGAAAATGAAGGTACCGTGATCCTTCGAAACTTCGCTGATTACGTACCTTTCGACACAGAAATAACATCCCAGAAGACTTAATAAAAAATCAAAAGAAGACCAGAGCAGATAAAATCCAGGGAATACTTCAGCAGTTCTGCTAATGGTAATTTTATAAAGGCAAACATTAACTCTAAAAACTCCACTAATTTATATGCTGTTTCGTACTTTTTTTAAACTGACCTCTCATTCTAAGGGAAGAACACAGACCGAGGTTATCTGGTACTGTACAAGGAAATTCAAGTGTCTTCAAGCTTCCTAGCACTGCAGTCGATGAAGCCATCATTAATGACCAAACCACAATTTTTTTCTTCCAAATTAATGATTGAATGTCATGAAACCGTTCAGATCTTTACAAGGTCTATTTCTTGGACTTCCCTTATCTCTGTCTTCTGTAATTATACATGATTATTTTAATTTTGATATTACACTGCCTTGCAGAAAGAATTACGGAAAGAGGAAGTTTCGTATTTCAGATTTTAGAGGCCTACTCTACACCAATTGCGGCTAGGGTGTTCAAATCACAGAAGATGATAATATTCTGTATTACTATCCCAGACTGTACATCGAGGGGCAAGAGGGAGGTTGTATTTTTATCCCCGTAGGAATCCAGTTGCAGCAGCGTGGAATTCTGCTGTTGTTTTATCGATTTCCTACAACAATGCTGGAATGCTTGGTGCTGGTGTATGGAAGTGGTTGGTCTGCCTATCTGGCACTACAGGGATCCCCTATCGTTCAGTTGTGCTACACAGACAGAGCAGCTGAAGGCAGTTTGATGGATGGGTGTTATGAAACTAAATTCAAACTAGAGTAAACTCACTTTTAATTTTGAAAGTAGTCCGAAAAACACATTCCGAGTTGTTGGAAATATCGATTCCTAATCGCTACATATAACCTCCACTTTTATATCATTTCTTTCTTAATCTTTCTCTCTGCTTCATCTAGAGAAACTTATTTTTTACTCCTATTCTTAGCACACTTTACGTATTCTTTTATATCCTTTCGTCAGCTATTCTTTCAATGTATATCCTACAAGAGTACTTGTATTTTTTTCTGTATTTTACTTGCATGAATGGCAAACAAAAGTCGCTGTCAATTTTCTAATACAGCTGATTGTTTTTCTGGAGGTCTCGGGTCCAAATCTCGCCCCAGAGACTTTCTAGCTAACTGAAGGTCTCTAAGTGGGTTGTCTCACCCCTTCCTCAAAATCGAACTTTATGCTCTAGTTGATTACACCTATTCGACACATAGCGTTTTTCCATAGTTATGGATTCCAAGAATTCGATTGGTTTCAAGTCACTACCACTAACGGCCAAATATACAACTTATTTTTCCAAATCATAACTTGAATCTTATAAACTCGGCTCAGTCTACAGCGAGGTCTTCCCGTTCCTGTCTCCTGAGATTACCCATAAGTACGTTAATTTGGTAATCTACTGTTTTGCATCTTACATCTTTATCCTGTTCCCAATTTAATTGTTATTACATCATTTTCTTTAGCACATTCCCAATTTGCAGTAGAGTTATTCCACTACATCGCGAGATGAATGAATATTTCTAGTAGAGTTTATAAGTCTACATTTTTAACACATATCTGTGAGTTTCTCAGAATGATACACTCACGTTCACTTTACATTACAATGTGATGTTCACTGAAAATTCAAGCCTTATTAGTTGCTGATCTGTGTGCTGCGCGGATAGCTTCCGAAGCTTCGAAGGATCGTGATGTCTTCCTCTTTTCACTTTTATAATCCAGAAACTCTGTCTGACTCCGTAGAAGAGGCTACTACGCCCCTTCGAATGGTGCGGAAACACTTGTCCACAAACACACTCTCACATCCCAGCAACGCAGATGTGAGAACCTCGAATCTTCAACGTCCATTGATCACAAACCCTGACATAACGTATTTCCACATCTCCATCAATGTTCAAGTTGGCCCTTAAATTATGCCTCCGTTGTACCTTAACTCTGCCATTCTCTGCAGCCTGCCGAGGCAGACAGCATTTCCATTGCTTTCACACAGTCTGTCGAACCTCCATATGTTGTTTATTACCTTTTGCACGATTGGTTACAGGATTTATATATTGCATCATTCTCTGTTTGAGCTAAGCGGATGGAACCAGCAGTTCTGTTCAGAATTCGAAGTTTATAACATAAACAAATAGTCTGTCGCCATTCAAATATTTAAACCATAAACAATTCGAAATTTCTATTAAAACTGTGAAAAGCCACAGCTTTGACCTAATGTCGCACAAATTTTTAGATAAAAACGCGCATTTTAAAAGCAAATCTCAAACCAGAAGATCACTTGTAAATTCTAGGTGTGTGACGGTTGATTTATTTAAGTCTATACAATTGACGATGTGTGTCGTTCTCTCTCCATATCCAAGGACTTACGTATTACGTACCTTTGCAGATGGCAGCTGTACGCTAGAAATTGTGCCATTTGAGACATAAAGACATAACTTGCTAATCTTTAAATTCGAAGCGAGGGAAACCGTTGTACATGCTTCATTTCAGGCTTGTGCTGCGAAGTAGATGAGAACCTAGCTCTTCTGAGCTATTACACAGCGAGTCGTGGTAAATCCTTACCGATGTGTGGGACAAACCATCGGTCCCATCTTCAAAGGCCAAGAATCTTGACCCCTGAAATGAGACCGATAAGTTGTCTTCAAATGTCGGTAAGGATTTACCACGACTCACTGTGTAATAGCTCAGAAGAGCGCTGTTCTCATCTACTTCGCAGCGTAAGCCTGAAATGAAGCATGTACAACGGTTTCCCTCGCTTCGAAGTTAAAGATTAGCAAGTTATGTCTGCGTAATAACCCAGAAAAGCGCAGTTCTCAGGTGTATAGGCTAGTAAAGACAAAGGAATAATGTACAACGAAGACGCGAAAGCTACGATTCCTCTTCGAATTTAAACCACTATCACAGCAGCCGGCGCGAATCTGTGAGCTTGGCTTCTGAGTGAGGACTGTTTGCGAAGAGAAGTGGTTTCCGCTGGTAGATGGCTTTCAGTTACTTAACATCTGAACACGTAGGTTTCGAAAATCTTAATTATCTCGAGGACTTAACGAATGGTGTGCCCGGTCAGATGCTCTTAGGCACGGAAACATTCATTTTCTCTGCAATGGAATGCCACGAGAGTCATGATCGCAAATTCGAGCCAAAAACTATACTACATAAACTCCATGTGCATCAGCTCCATTGTTCAAACTCATACCGCGCTCTATAAAACACATTGTAATCGTGTTTGTGCACACTTTTGGTTCCCATGCTGCAGATAATCACCCCTCCCCTCACTCTGAAATATTCATCAAGTAGTCGTGCGAAATAAACAGCGCCCCCGTCCCACTGCAACACACGGTACATGAACAAATATGTTTCAGTTCTCGTACAACTGTATTATACATCATGTTACAATGCATGCATGTATATTGTTTTAGACTGCCAACGGCTACCGCTTATTAGAAATGGGAATCATGTTATTCGAACTTGTAAGCTAATATACGAAATGTGTGTGTGTGTGTGTGTGTGTGCGCGCGAGAGAGAGAGAGAGATATATATATATTCTCTGTTGCCTTCTATGAACATAAGTTATGAACATTATAAAAATTACTCCGTAATCTTGCCAATAAGTAAATTGTTAAAGCGGAGTACAAGTACTGCAGTACAGTTTTTTGGACGCGATTTGAATAATCAATAACAACATTTCATTTAAATTACCATTTTTTTGTCATCGCTCGACTGCCCTAGTGGGCCTGAGCCTCCCTATGAGGTTTCTTTTACACCCTCAGACACACTAAACTGTGTAGCACACTTCTGGAACAGTGCACCTCCACCTGACAACACACAACACTCACAACTGACAGACACCCAAGCCCGCGGCCGAATTGGAAAATGCAATCCCAGCAGGCGAGCGGCCGCAGACCCACGTCTTAGATCGCGCGGTCACTGCAATCGGCTTTAAATTATGTCAATCAAATTTAATTACTTAATTTGAAAATATTTCTTCTTTACAATTCAGCTATGATGTCCTGTGATACTGACGAGGCAGCAACAATATTTTTCTTAACGAAAAAATACTGTCCGTTTCTTTCATTACACTCTAATTGTCAATGTGTTTGTTTAATTCTTCTCTTACCATACGGTGATGTCGCTTTAATACCAACGTTGCTTTATAAAATGTACAAATAATCCTACAGATTTAAGGCAAAGTTAATTCATTATTCTAACAAAGACATAAAAAACGCAGATGCAGTAATAACACGCTGACACTACTTAACATTTTCAAATTATCACTGCGCATGATCCTGCGTGGCTTTCCATTCAGCTAACTTCTATGCTTAGATTTTTAACCTATGTGACGTATTCCTATGGATATGTCTCAGTAATAAATTGTCTATCACCAACACTCTCACGAGTGATGATTTGTAAATAATAATACCGCAAGAGATAATTTCATACTCCACGCAAATGTTTTGCAGAATTGACCTACGATACTTTGAAATATGACTTTGATACATTTGACAGGAATAAAAACGTTGGGTTTGCTGCAACTGAATACCGTATTTCCTATACGAAAAATCATTCTCGACACTCAACTAATAAAGTGCCAAACTTGAGCTTTAGACATATACATTACATTATCACAATGAATATTCCTACACGTTTCTTTCCGCAAGGCACTATCATCAGGGAGTCCAACCAAAGAAATACAACATCATACCAAATCAGTCAATTTTGTGCATAGTTGAGGCGGTTTAAAAGGGTCAAATGATTTAGATGTAGACATTTCTTTGTACCGAATTCATATAAACCACAATACACCACGTCAGATATGTACAAAAGTGACTAAAATGGTTATATGCTGTATTAGTTTGTTTTGATTCCCTGAAGATGTTCCCTTGTGGACCGAAACATGCAGGAATGTTCAGTGTGATATTGTAATACTAATATCTAAATCATGAGTTTGTGTTTTTGTTAGCTTAATGTCGTGAATTACTAATCGATAAGTAATCACGGAATGAATAATATAAAATGTACAATGACATTGAACGCAATTTATCTCAGTATTTAACCAATTTGAAGCACAAAATTTGTTTCACAATAAGTTTTATTTCATGCCTCTGCATGTTTCGAGCACATAAATACTGAGATAAATATACTGAGATGCACGGTCAGCAAAACGTCAAAATTTGAACGCATTGTACTGAAGTTTGTACAGGCTGCTTTTCTCGTTCATTGAACAAAAATACTTACATTACACTAATATTTGGAAGGTGTGAGATGTTATGATACATATGTTAAGAAGTCTGGAAGATAGACACAAAAGTTTCCGAGACCTACTAACTCTATTTTCAGGATATTGTTGGTTGTTGTATTAAACACGATCATATTTAATTATGCTCTTACACGACAATGATGGTTACGTGAACGGGCATCAGTGTAACGCTATACGTACGTTGCTTGTCTTGTCCTTTCCGACTGTGAGGCTCATTCACCCTCCTGGAAAATGAGCACCGGGAATTCTTTCTCCGGGAGAAAATGGCCTGTGGCCTGCAGTTGAGCACACATCTACATGTAGTACCGTAAATGCGTTTCGAAATATCTCCTCTCCCCGATAAATCATCGCGATACGGTGCTGAACTACAAACAGCCTATTTTGTTTACGCTGCCACCACGGCAAAAGAAGTGGATTTAAACGGACACGAAACTCTCGCTATCAGATTGTACCTACAGAGGACACACTAGGCCTACATAACTCCAGACTTCGGCACAAAGGCTATATGGTTTTTTTTTCTCAATTTTCTGTGTTTTCGTTACTGTGTGTATTGCTTATGTAACATTTAATTTCTGGAACTTTTTACTAGAATTCGTTTCCAACAGTTAATGCATGCTGTGCTACTGATGGCGGATTTTTGCCCGAAGGATTTCATTGTGCAGCTGTAATAATTATTCTGTTGCGAAATGTAAATAAACTTTCTGTAGTTCTTTTTGTGGCTTGAGTCTTTTATTTTTTAATGGAAGTAATAGTAGCATTCAGTACACAGAAACCTTCTCATCCCTTCCGCCTTAGATTGAACGTATTTTTAGACGAAAATAAAATATTTATTTATTAACTATTGATGAGACAATATCTGCATTTTAAACCTATATTATATGCGTGTAGTTCAAATTTATGGAGATGAACGGTTCACAGAACGTACGTCACAGACGTATATGAACAGAAGGGTGGATAAAATAAGGTTGTAAGTAAAATTAGAGACTCTGAAATCTTTGAAATCTCAGTGCTGTTGACATATACGACAGAGGGCTCTGGTGATCACGGGCGTGTGATTCGAAACATATGAGCTGAAGAGCAGACCCGCAACAGTTCAGCATTGTGACCCGCTTAGGAAACTGGTCTTGCTTAGAAGTCAGAGGAACTATGGGATTTTTGTGGGTACGAAATATGTCGGCAGACTATAGCTAACAAAAGCTCGTGGAAGTATTCGGTAATGAGATGTTGTCAAGGCAACAATTTGCCAGATGTTGGCGCAAGTCCGCTCCTCGCAGGGACAAGGTGGAGGATGACAGTCGAGCTTTAGGTTCCTGTGACCGTGCATCGTGAGCAAATTGTGAAGTGAGAGAGAAAACCAACAAGATGCAACAATCAGATGTTTATTATCAACACTGTCTCAACATGTTTCGGGCATCATTATGCCTATCTTCAGGAGAACACTGTGTGCTCGCACCCTACAACGCAGCGCCCCACAACCGCTACCAACCACATCCAGCAGAACCAGCGCAGCACACCACATGCAGTAACACACGGTCTTTGTTCTCCTGAAGATAGGCATAATGATGCCCGAAACATGTTGAGACAGTGTTGATAATAAACATCTGATTGTTGCATCTTGTTGGTTTTCTCTCTCACTTCACAAGATGACAGTCGAATTTGACGACGAAGCTCCACGACGACAGATATTAAAACTGCACCCGTCGAGGAACAATTTCAGATAGACAAGGGCGTAACGCTGCGGGATATGGCACTTGACCTTGGTTTATCCTGCGGAACTGTTCAGCATCGAGATGAATGCTTTAAGATTACCGTAAGCGCTGTGACAAATGGGTCTCACATGCGTTAACAGACGACAGCAACGCAACAAGAACGATGGCCTGTCTCAGTTCCTGCAAAGTTATGCAGTAGTGCAAAACAACTCTGCTTCGAGCGGTTAACTGGTGGTGAGACATGGATCAATCACTGCACTTCCAACAATTAGCAATCAACCATGGGAACGAGTTTAAAGTAACACCATCTGCTTGCAAAGTGCTTGCCACCGTATTACGAGGCTCGTCAGTTGTTCTACCAGTGGACATCTTGGAACATGGACTCACATTTACCACCGAAATACTGCACCACGCTAAAAAGCGTGCGAGAGATCAGTAACAGAATAGGACCAAGTCTTATTAGGGATGCTGTGATTCTCCTCCATGATGACCCCCCCCTGCCCACGACAAGAAAGCCGCGAAACCTGGTCCAAAATTTTGGTGTGGAAACTTCGGACCATCCGCCATATAGCTTGGATTTGGCACACAGCGATTTTCATCTCCCCCACTCCCACCCCCCCTTTTATGATCACTTTTCACGACATATTTTGACCCGCAGTGAAGACGTCAAACGTGTTACCATCACACAGCTGGTGTAACAAGGACATATATTCCATGAGTCCGGGTTGGACAAAGTTGTCAAGCGCTGTGGTAAGTGTCTCATTCGTCAAGGGGACTATGGTGAAAAATCGCGTACCAATGACACCGTCATTGGGTATTGTCAGTTTCCTCTACTGGTAACTTTCCTTTCATTTGTGGGTACTGTAACCTTAATTTCTGACTCGCTTTCTTATATTTAACTTCCTAACTAATACCCTGTTTCTTGCCTACTACTATAGGCCGGCATGCCAGAAAGATGTTAAAATTATATACACGTATTACAATGAAAGTTTTGCGTATAATTCTAATACAATTTCAAATACACTTTTGAAAATATGAGCAGATGAATTTCTTTCTTTGAATTTTATTCTTGCCTTAATATTTTAGGTAGAATTTAGTTACTATAATTTGTGTCATTCGAAAAGGTAGCAACACTATCACTGTCGAAGAACAGATATTTCTTATTGTACAAGGCAATAAGAATTTAAATATTTTACCACGTCTGGAATAAGTCCACGTTCGAGACTCGCTGCTTTCTTATGCAAAGCTAATCCTTCTCATTTTAACACCTCGTAGCATACCGACTTTTTGCTTGTGATTTGAACCGGTATGCTTGGCTACTGCTTCTGTTTTTTGTGTCACTCTCATTCACTGAACAATTAAAACAACATAAATTAATGCGCTAAAATATTTTTGCATTTTACCCTGTCTGTAACAAAATATCAAAGCTGAAATATTTGTTGCTGCCAGCAGCATTCTACAGGATGTTCGAAATAATGTGTACCGAACTTCAGGATGTTATTTTATGTATGGGACATTCTGAAGGCAAGATTCTGTATCAACGTATGCCCTATTATCAACCGTCATACCGCTAAGAGCATTTTAATATATGTGCATGGATGTAACGGAAAATTTTACAGTACCTTATTACACTGCATAAATAATAAAGTTTTATGCCATAAAACATAATAAAAGAAACGTGTCCATTAACCTGCTGCACAGCTCGTGTCCGGTAACACATATAAATAAGGATGTAACTTAAGTCTTGCCCACATTTTATGTAAAATATCTAAAGCAAATTTTGTGTCAGTACCAAAAAAAGACGCCGACTTTTAGTTGTGTTTCCGAGTTAGGGTATTTCATGTAATTGTTACAATATGTAAGAAAAATCAGTTTGGATTGGATACTACAAAACAAGTCAGTTTCCAGTTATGTTGCACCAACTGTTCAGAATGGCGTCCACCGCTGTGTGCGCAAGTATGCTTAACACAAAAGAGAATCACAAGGGAACAGAGTTTTCCAGAACTTGGAGTGAACTTTGAAGTTCGTTCACAAGGACTGACACTGTACAGTATTTTACACTATCTTGAAATATTAAAATACTTGCATCGTTACAACGGTTGACAGTGGGGAGCAAGATGAAATAGCATTTGCACTCACAAGGACTCATAATAGAATACGGAAGTTGGCACACACTTGACGGAATGAAACAACCTTTCTAACCTAAAAATCAATAATAAGTCTGGTATTAATGGCGACATAGAAGGGATAATTTTTTACCCTTATTTTTACGCTTCTCCCACAACGTGTCACACTTTTCAATTATTCGTTTTACAGGTTACCGATAATGTTCCTAATAATTTTTAACTTTAATAATGGACCTTTCATTATTTAAATTGTGAGGTGGAAACCCCCCCCCCCAAAAAAAGAACACGAACGAAGTACTGTATGTTGACTTGTCGTCGTTGTCATCATTATTATCATCATCATCATCATCATCATCATCATAGAGTTTGCAGGGTTTAGGCATCGTGACCTGTTCTATTCCCATTAACAGTCTGGAAGCGTTCTGAGAGGTCGTCCTTGGCTTCGTTTTCCACATGATTGATATTTCACAATTAAGTGTGGCAGTCTGTCTGTCTCTATCCATTCGCTGAACACGTTGTATCCATTTATTTCTCTAATTTTTTAATTTATTTACAGTTGAGTTAATTTTAAGTTCTGATAAAATATCGTCTTTGATTTTGTAATCTTTCCATCTGTATTTTGCCCTCCTCCTCATAAATTTCACTTCCGCTGACGTCATACTACGTTTATCCTGTTCTCTAAATATCCACGTTTCGCATCCGTACAATACAGCAGGTAATGTTTTATATATTTTCAGTCTAGTGTGCTTCTGGATTTGAGAGAGTTTTAAAGTCCTGTTAATGATTCCAGTTATCTGGAGAAATTGTTATGTTTTAATAGTAATATCTGTTTCATTTGGTATGACATAGAGCAAACTGTGTAAATGAAAGTGTTTATAAGTTCTATAATATTATCATTTAGCACAATGTTACTACTCGCTCAATGTTGAAATGTCGTTCCAGTATTTCTGCTATTTGTTTGGTATAATGACCTGATGATGTACTGCTCTCAATCCGAAACATGTAGTCAAGTCTATGATAAAGAATGTAGGTTGCGTATCGACTCAACATTTATCTTTTTTTCAGTTTATTAAGATATACCATAAAGGTGATGTTCAATTAAGTCACTAACACTCTTTGTATTTGTTATTTCCACACTCGCATTCAAAATGTTATTCAACCATACATTCGAAATGTCGTGCTCTTTCTTAAAGGCGCTACGCCGTCTGCCTTAGCAGCCCGGCAGTCCCATACCTCACAGTAACCAGTGACATTGAAACTGTTTTAGCCGTACTAGAGAACCACAAGTCCATTTCCTCCGATAGAACTGTGGTACAATACGGCTTGCCACCACACGCATCAGCGATTTTACTGTTTGAATTTTCTACTACTTCCTCCTAACACAGCATCTCTCTTTTCACGCACCGTTGGAAGATTGCTTAGTACAAGAAGATACGCAGTACTTCCATTCACAATAAAGTATTCGGAAAGGAAATTAAGTAAGCTCGAATTACCGTTATAGTAGCTTATCTGACATAATATTACAACTTTCGCTTTGAAATATGTAGGTCTATAAAAATTTTATTTAAAAAATACCCTTTGCTTCGAACAAATTTACTAAGATCGTAGATTGTTTGCTGTTATAAATTATTACAGGGTATTTTAAAGTCCAAAGGTAAATATGTACACCGGCTGCTGTAACACTAAGAAACTCTGCACAGTGCCCAACAGTCCTTTTTTATTTCCTGCAATTTTTATAATAAATTTGTGTTGTTTCCCTGTGCGACATTAACTTTATTCTTTATGATTGAATCTGTGTTGACTGTGAAGTACAGACTTATCGTTGAAAGAAATGCAGGTGAGCTCTCATCTTCGAAGGGTTTAACATTTAAGTAAAAGTATGACATTATCAAAGCATTTGCAATGATCAAGTAGTTCTGAATGTGACTCAAAGCCCGATTTTCCTCTTGCACTGATCTATAGTTTACGTATCTATTATATTTATAATAATTACTATTATATTTTCTGTGCAGAAACTAATACCTACCGACTGATGCAATATACTTTAAATATATTGGATACGACCAAATATTGCAATCAAATGGAAAACTGCAGATAATGGTGCGACGCTCACCATCTTATTACTTGATATTCTACCTAAATATTACTTTTAAAAAGTTCAGTATTTTTCTAAGGTCTAATAACCTACAGCACTAACGTTTACAGAAGTGTCATTAGTGTCTCTCCCACCTTACACATTTGTGTGTCCACGGTATTGTTATTGTTAGGTGCAGAACTCAAAGTAGGTCTTTAGAATAAACATCATTGAGACACGGTTTGTGTAAAGTTTCATGAATATCGGTCGCCTGTTTAAAAAACTGAAAAAATGTACACACAAACAGCAACAGCACACGTAGAGAGAACGTTGATTAAAAAAGGGTAATTTGTTTCTTTAGTAAGGAACATTGGTTGGTAAGGCGAAGAGTGGCGCTTAGCGATGTAAATGATCTGCGAAACAGTTATGACAGGGACTGAGCTTCAGATACGGAAAATATTTCAGATTTTACTGGGCTGAGATGGTGAATTTATTTCAAACATGCGTATCTGAGAGTCGAGAAATTACACGATTTACAAACAAAACATTCCTGGGTGAAGATAACAAATTCAAAACTTTGAAGAATTCAGAAAAGGAGACGTACATACTGTCTAGGACATACATACATACACACATACACAATACATACATACATGCATACATACATACATATACACATACATATATACACATACATACATACATACATACATACATACATACATACATACGTACATGCATACATACATACATACATATATACATACACAATACATACATATATACATACATACATACATATTAAAATTTATTTCATTTACCGGGACAATATTGGTTAGACGAAACAGTGTGTGTGCTTCAATTTTGCTAACATTTTTAGTTGGTTATTTGAGTAAACTCAGTTATTAATACCTTACGTCAAAGGCTGATAACAATTTTTTAATATGTTGTTTATTTTCCCAACAAAAGTTAGAAAATTCACAACATTACTAGAGTGTGTTTACTTTTACATTACTGTAGTCGTTTCAGCTTGCGAGTAGATATTACGAAGTAACAAATAAAACTAAACCTTCAGTGTAAAATATGAAGGCCAAACGGTAATGGCTATGAAGATAAATACCCTCTTCTTGAGTACGACACGTGAGGACTGTTATAAATTTAAAGATATTTCGAAGAAACGTGCCTTCTCTTTCTTCAGGTCAGAAGAGTGAACATGGTATCGACATGTTTCTCCGTAACGTCAGCAAGTTTCTACTAGATTCTAACGCACTTCACCTTCGAAGACAGTAACATTCAAGTTTGCAATTTGTTTCCCTGCATTTCGACTTGTATTGACGAACTCTAGCGCATGCAGTTGCGGTTTCATTGCCTGGGGGACGTGTAATTTGAGTCCCTGCGCTAATTACCTTTAGGACACACGATATTCGGTGACGTTCAGCCCAGAATGGCACAGTGGCTGGTTCTTATGATCGAGGTAATGGGCGTCCGGGTTTCATAAATTCCTAGCTGAACGTAACAACTTAGATATTTTTAATATAAAGTTCTGGTTAAAAAATATAAAAGTCAATCAAAATACGATATTAATAATTGTCCAACGAGATGCAACACAAAGCGGTGTATTATTATTCTGCAAGTTCACTCTACATGTTTCGGGTGTCAACCACACCCATCATCAGGAGTATATAAAACTGAAACTACAGCCTCAGGTAGCTGCACAAAAAATATGACCAGTACCTTAGGCTGTAGTTACAGTTTTGTGTACTCCTGATGATGGGTGTGGGTGACACCCGAAACATGTAGAGTGAACTTGCAGAATAATAAATACACTGCTTTGTGTCGCATCTCTTTGGACAGTTACATGTATTAATATAGATCAGCGATGCACGGAACCATAAACATAAAGACAAGCAAAATGCGTACTTATAAAGTAACGTTGAGACGCGTACGCTTAAATATTGTTGCCGTGGAAAAGCGGTATTACATATTCTGAGGGTGTGTTTGTAGCCTGTGTATCTAGCGTGCAATACGCATGCGCCTAATTGTCATCTGTCACCTGTATGGCTGTACAATATTTTTCTGCATTATCTCATAAACGGCAAGATCTTCGACAAACTTTTTGAACATGAAAATCGTGTTTTGATTTTCTCAACAATTATTGTGTGAAACATTTTTCATTGTACGAGGAAATCAGCGAGATGTGATTATAAATATATATTGGTATTCATGTAACGTATTTGTTATTCTTGTCATATATAAATTAAACTTGAAATTTGTCAGATTTTTCGAAAAATTCCAATACCAAATTTCATGAAAATCCGTCCAGTGTGAGCAGAGTTGTTCCATTTGGACGGACAGAGAGAAATAGAGAGAGAGAGAGAGAGACAGACAGACATGACGAAGCTAAGAGTAGCTTTTCGCAATTCTGCGAATGCACATGACAAAACGCATTTCAATGCTGACTTCCTTTACGTCGTTATATAAAATTCAGAAGCGTGTGTTAATTTTATTAGATAGAACCTATATCTATCCCCGAACCTGTAAGTGACTGTCTTCCTCTTAACTGTTGCTTTGCTCCTTCACACATGGAGGGGGGAAGCGAACATCCTCCCGGAAAAAATATCACTTATTCTCTAAGAATTTGAGTAAGTTCTGTTTCTTTGAAATCAATTTCCACTTAATTTACCTCGCGCTGTGTTACCCACGGCAACATCTAGGGGGCGGGTGTGCGGGTGTGATTCCAACTGTCGACACAGATAACATAGTGACATGGAATCAATCATGTTTTCTCCAGGCGATTTCAAGCACTACTCTTATCGGAACGCCCAAATTAGAGATTCAGTCCATTCACATGCCAGCCACAGCGATCTACTGTGCACACACACACACACACACACACACACAGCTAACGTAGCAGTCCCTTTCTGTTCACCATTACTTAATACCTCACGGATTTATACTAAATCAGGTTTTCACCGAAGACTGAACTGGAAAGTTTTGTTTTGTCAAGTGGTGAACAGTTACGACGTTTCGAGAAACCGAATACCTTCCTTTTCAGGGTGAAGCAAGTTACCAGTAGGCACGGTGTCACGTACCTGAAGTTTTGCATCTTCATCAACAACGCTATAAGAACCTCCAATTTCGCTCTCCTCATATTGCACTGTGTTTCAGAATGTGTGAATTGTGTGGCCTAGTCATTGACCTTGGAACAGGAACCACAAAATTTAAGAAATGTCACTAACAATATTCCTCTGCTCTGGGAAGTACCAATTTATATAATAATTCTGCATTAATTTTTTCATTTATTGTGTTTTGTTGGTATGAGAGTCTTTGTATTACTGCAGCCTCCTATCGGCCTATTATCCGATGACGGATGAAAATACTGAACACTGTGACATTTATCTCAGTATTTAACCAACTTGATGCACAAAATTTGTTTCACGATAAGTTTTACTTCATGCCTCTACATGTTTCGAGCACATGTCCTCGAAACATGTAGAGGCATGAAATAAAACTTATTGTGAAACAAATTTCGTGCATCAAGTTGGTTAAATACTGAGATAAATATACTGAGATGCACGGTCAGCAAAACATAAAAAAAAACTGTGACATTGTAACTGACATGGGAACGGTGACGTATCCGAAAACAAACCAGTCCCATTGCAAACTTTTCATCACAAATTACACGTGAATTTCTGTTGGACTGAACCCAATCATTCCACTTTTAGAAGCATGACCAAAGGCACGGCCTTGTCCTACAGCATTATTTTCTTCATTTAACCATTGCCTTGTGTTACGTATTCCTTTCCCCCTTGCGAATAAAAAGCGAAGGTAATGTATTCCCTCTACACTTGACTTGAAAATATAGAAGCGTTTAACTCTAAATTCATGAGGTGACAGATCAAAGGCATGTTTAACGAGCCGGCGGTGTCAGTGAGCAGTGAGCCCTGCACAAACATGCGTAACGTCTCTAAGAACACTAGTGACTCTGATATAAAAGAGAGAAGAATAAGTTTCTCTTATCACCACGTCCGAAGTGTCCAAAAGCAATATGATTTTTCTTGGAACAGCAAAATTTTATCCCTTGTTGCTCTTTAGTGATGGTCTATGTAGACACAGCCCTTGAAAGCCTGATCCCTGTCGAAGAGTTCCTACCAAGTAAAATCTAAGAAGTCACAGTTTCAAACGAAATCCATTCTGCAAAGAAACACGCGCCTCAAGGCTGAAAGAATAATACATAATTATTATTATGTAAATAAACAGTCAACATAACTAAGCATATATGTCCTTTAATGAAACACGTTTCGACGTTTCCAAGGTCATCATCATGCTAAAATAATTGTTCGAAAAATAAAAAGCATACATAAACGCGTATTGCCATTTTTATTGTCTGGTATTTGTAGATGGTTCTAGTTTGGCTAGAAATAACAATTTGGAGGGTGGACATCCCGTTGTGATAACTTTTAATATTATGTAAATAAATAGTCAAAGCAAATAATATATATGTCACTTAATACAACATGTTTCGAGAAGTATTTTAGCCTCACGATGAACTTCTAAATGTCGAAACATGTTGCATAGCACTTCTGTACTGAGACATGTAGGGGTTGACACTTATGATGAATTGTATTCCATGATTTGTGTTTTATTGGCTGCAGTTGTTGGTTAATATTTGAACATCGAGTTTCATGTTCAGAACACCAGCGCTTATGTTTGTGTTGTGTTGTAACACCCTGTAGGTTGCCGTCCTTTTAACACCCTCTAACCATGCCTCCTTGTAACATTTTGTGGACTGCCGTCCTTACCCTCTTGCACAACAGGGAGCAGTTGTTGACGGGAAACCACGAGAAGTCCGTGACAAATTGTGTCTGTGCACGACCCATGTGTTATCTCGCCAACCACACACAATTACAACTTCAGAGGGACAATACAAATTAGCTGACTTGTGATAAGCCAGGATGCTAATTAGAATAACATGTTTAGTGACATTGTGGACAATTGTGTTGGCCCTGTGCAGTTTGCACTGCTCACAAAGACATTTCCACTGGGCATATAGCTTCTGAGAGGAGGAAAATGGGGAGCGGACAGAGAAGAGGCCTTTGTGGAAAGTAAGATCGGCTTTCCTAGAAGACGAATAAGAGAGAGACAGATTCACAGCAATAAAGAATATTTATATTTCATACTATATATAACAGTTTTCTAGTATTACACCTGCTACTGGTTCTCAGCCACTTCTCCCTATATTTGTCGTCTTGCTGTGTCTTCAGGTGTTAGATTCTTCTACTTCATCGCTCTCTCCACTTCTCTTTCCCACTTCATTTCAGGTGTTCCTCCTCTTTTTATTCCTTCCGGCGACCAGGTCAATATTCGCTTAGGCCATCTGTTATCTCCCACGCGCAATGTTCATAACATTTTAACAGGTTACTTTCTATTCTTTCCAGATCTGTTTGTGTTAGACTTGTTTTTTTTAGTAACTTTACTTCTTAATTTTAACATTTTGAATGTTCTTGTAGCTTCTCTCCAAAAATCTATTTCTGTGATTAACAACTTTTTATTTATTCTGTAATCCGCTGTCCAAATTTCACAAACGTAAATTAAACTACTTTCCACCATCCGCGTAAAATATTCGTTTCTTTATACTCGATGAAATACGTTTACTTCACAGTAGGCTAATTAACCTTTTGGCGCCGGAATTATTTTTTTAATTTTAGCACACTCTGTATATAAAATGTGAATAATACAAGACCCATATAAGTTAGAATTATGAAACAAACAGCACTTTGAAGAGAAAAAGACGGAGAGTATATACCATGTTTAAAATATTCGGTACCTATATTTGTTGAATAAATAAATAAAATGCAACTTTGGAGGTTAGCGGTGCGGTAGGTGAACTATAGTTGACGTTAGGTGTCTAAACGTTAATGTTCTTGTTACTTCGCTGACTTACTCATTAATTTAAAATTCATTATTTTAAGACAGCCTAAATCCATCTTATGTTTATTGGATCGTGTATCATCTTGATAGTTGAATAAAGAGAGACCAACTTGATGTCACTTGCTTTATTATTTCATTATTTAATGCTCAACATGTTTCGAATGTTAATACATCCATCCTCAGGAGCTTGCGACTTATTT
>Ga0136643_10002032_pt1 | contig 25686 bp, 16 predicted proteins | sample TergutLab28metaG_FD_96883 | JGI IMG/M metagenome (GOLD analysis project Ga0136643, IMG submission 96883) | Labiotermes labralis P1 segment gut microbial communities from Petit-Saut dam, French Guiana - Lab288 P1 (version 3) (version 3) | ecosystem: Host-associated > Arthropoda: Insects >... | reverse complement strand
CGCACATTTTCACGTAACCTTCTTAGAACATCACAGTAGAAGTCTGCATTGACCGTCATTCCAGGTGGGACAAATTCCCGGTGTACAATCCCCTCTTGGACAAAGAAACAAATGAGCATTGTCTTCAATTTGCTTTTTTACATACGTGCTTTTGTGGGTCTTGGAGACCCAGGACTCTTCCATTGCGAAGATTGCAGTTTTGTCTGTGGGTCGTAAGCATAAACGACGCTTTCATCGCCTGTGATGACCTTCAAGAGGAGTGTGGGATCGTTTATCATAGTTTCCTTCAGTTCCTGATAGATCGCTACTCGACTGTCTTTCTGATCCTGGGTCAACACTCTCGGCACAAACTTCATTGCAATCCGATGCATGTTCAGCTGTTGTGTGAGAATTCGCTGACAAGATCCATAACCAATTCCAACCTCTGCACAGAGATCGTGTATGGTACGACGACGATCCTGGTTGACAGCCGTACCTGTTCCACTTTTGAGGGGGTTGTTGCCGTGCTTGGCCGACCTGATCGATCATCATTAGCAGCCGAAGTTCTGCCATTCTTGAAACGTCCAAACCAATCAAAAGTTCGGCTACGGCTCATGCACGAATCACCAGTCTTTGGAATTGACAAGTTCCATGTATCGGTGGGTTTTACCCACTGTGGATTATATGAACGCAAATAAACAAACAAACAAACTAACTAAAAGCCTGTTTCAACATTTCAAAAGTTTCACTTCCCGTTTTACCCAATCTCACACAGAACTTGATGCACACCATTTGTTCATCAACTTCCGCCATACCGCCGATATCAGAAAATTGCAGACGGCTGATGCAATACATACATAAAGACACGTGCAAAAGTCAAACGCTTCCACATCCAACCACTCGGCACACTCACTCACAAGACACCACCGCAACACACCCTAGCGGGAAACTCGTAAACTACAAGCGCACTTGCGTGTTATGAGCGTTGTCCTGGGAGTTTTGGATACACCTTCGTATTTAGGCCTACTTTCAATTTTTCTCAAAACTGTAAAAAAAAAAAAAAACATATTGAACTTTGTGTTGTGCAAATCGATACTAAATCTTCTCTTATAATTATAATTTGTACTTACAGTTCACCCATAGGGAAATATAGCAAGTTTTTAAATTTATTAGATTCACATTTAAAATATCTATACAAGCCTAACACTGAATTTCAAATTTATGGAGACATAATGTAAATTGCTTGTTGGACAGCTATCAAAAGACTTAATTGACATCATTATTATGTATGCACAATTGCGTCTCTTACTATCTCTTTTCCTAACACAATTTTTAATTATGAAAGTTAATTAATTGACAGTATATTACAAGGTTACACTCCTGTACAACATCTCCAACAGTTAATGGATTGTGTGATCATGATACACAGTATCTAATTTTCAAGAATGTTTTCAATTTGAGAAAAAACTAAAGATTTTCCATGTACAACTAGGCTGATTTGCAAGAATTCCATTTCTTATTTTCGAGAGCTTCTAAGTAATGAAACTTTGGTTAATATCTATCAATGTGATGATGTGGATGATATATTTAACTAATTTTTAAATACCTTTTTAATAATTTTTGAGCACTGTTTTCCTTTATGACATTTAACATTAAAAGTAAATAACAATGAATGTAATACAAATGGCATAAGATTATCATAAACAGAAAATAATACTTTATATCCTTAGTAGACATTTTTATAGACAAAAATTAATAGTTTACTACTCTAAACATTGTAATATTTTGTGCATGATAATAAGGAAGGCAAAATAGATGTACTATAATCAGTTACTAATTTGTGCTGATAACAAGATGAACACAACATGTGGCACTGCAAAAAGAGAGATAGGTAAAAAGTGTGTCTCTGAACATTTGCCAACATTATTCAAAAATGAAAATACCGTAATTCATCTTAATCAAGCAGCAGATGGTTTTAAGAATTATTTTTTATCATTGATTGATAGGCTTAACCTTATAAATGTTCAAACTCATTCTGCTATTTTGTAACTAACAAGTTTTCCTACTATGATTGTAATTCCAGTTACAGAGGCTGAATTAGTTAATTTAATTGGTTCCCTGAAAAATAGAAACTCTACTGCATAGGATGGCATCTCAAACTGAATTTAAAAATAATGTGGACCTCTAATTTATAAACCGTTATCTTACACTTTTAATAAATCACTCTCAATAGGTGTGTACCCTGATAGGTTAAAATATGCCATTATTAAACCGCTTTACCAGAAAGGTGATAAGTCTCGTCTTGCTAATTATAGACCTACCTCCTTATGGACAGTGTTTGCTAAATTGTGTGAGTAGTAGTGTTTTACGGAATTAATCAGCATTTACAGATTCATAATATTTTATCAGAGGACCAATTTGGTTTTAGAAAAGGACTTTCCACAATCAACACTATTTATAAAATTAATGAGAGTGTGCGTAAGTCATGGGAAAACAAAATGCATGTTGGTGGCTTTTTTCGTCATCTTGCCAAGGAGTTTGATTGTGTGAATCATGAGACTTTGTTATAGAAATTGAAATATCGTAGTATACAAGGTTAAATTTTAGACTGGTTTATATCTTACACTGTCATTCTGCTCATAAGTATCTTTCAAGATGGGAGATTGTTAAACACAGAGTCCCTCAGGGGTCAGCATTGGGATCACCGCTCCTTGTTACATGAATGAAAGATTTTTCCTTAAGTATCGACACTATTTCTGGCATCATTTTTTTTTGCTGACAATGTAAATGTACTCATTTCTAATAGAAATTGTAATGAATTTATGAATACATTTAATATGGTCATATCTCACAATGCTAAATGGTTTCATGCAAATTGGCTTGTCCTAATTGTGGATAAAAATGTGAAATTCACTCCATCGAACTGATCGTGTAGTCCATTAACTATAGTGTATGATGGTCAACTCATGACTAAAGTACTAAATTTTAAATTTTTTGGTCTTCATATTGACAAACATCTAGATTGGAGGAGTCATATTGAGAAGTTACTTCCCAAATGGAGTACTGTCTGTTATACTATTAGAACACTATCTTCTATCTTGAATACTGAAGTTCTTAGAACTGTATATTTTGCAAATTTTCCATCTTTTTTAGAAAATAGCATAATATTTTGGGGAAATTCTTCTCATATTGGTCATATATTTTTACTTTAAAAAAATAAAAACTTAGAAGTATGGTTGGAGTTACTTCTAGATGCTTATGTAGGAGTTTATTTAAAAAATAGGACATTTTAAATCCTTCATGTTTGTACATTTACTTATTGATGATATGTGTTGTAAATAATTCAGATAATTATCATATGAACTTCTCTATTGATAGGACTGATACAAGGTACAAAAATCAATTGCACAGGCCTGTGGCAAAGTTTATTTTCTAAAGGAAGTTTTCTACTCTGGCACAAAGATTTTTAATAGCATTAGATTACCATCAGCAATTCTAGAATGTAAAAATAATAAGTCACAGTTCCAGGCATCATTAAGGAGATTTCTTGTATCTAATTCCTTTTATTCACTTGCAGAATTTTTTACACAGTCAAAATTAGTTTGTAATATTGATATCCATCTTTCAATCTAGTTATAGTTTCAAATCTGTTTTCATAATTTTGATGATGAAGCATTCTATGTTTCTGATTTATATTGTTTTTATATGTGTTGTTATATGTTTTGTGTTATGTACCCTTCTTTTTGTGTATATAGCGTGTGTGTATAATGTGACATGTTTAATATTAAACCATATCAACAGGTTTTGGATTTGTGAAATGAAATGTATATATATATGTATGTATGAATGTATGTATTCTTGAACACACTCATTCTTTGTTCCTCCTTCAATGTGAAAGACCAAGCCTCACACCTATACGAAACAACAGGCAAAATTATGGTTCTGTATATTTCTGGACAGCAAACTGGGAGGCAAAAGATTCTGTACCGAATGATAGCAAGCATTCCCTGACTTCAATCTGCTCTTAATGTCTTCACGAATGGAATTTTGATTTATTAAAGTTGTTCCCAAATATATCTGTTCCACACTTACAAAGGATGTATTACCTGTCTTTATGTTGTGATTTTGTCTGGCATGCTGGTCTCAAGACATAACCATATACCTAATTTTTATCAGCATCTACTTCTGGGATCAGTATCCTAACTGGCAATTACTAAAGGTTCTTTTCTTTATTGCATGTGTGCTTGCACCCAATATCATCTGCATAAACTACAAGTTGATGTGTACAATTTAATTTCCAGCCATCTTGGTTTGCCTGAACTTCCCTAGTGGTGTACTCTACAGCAAAGTTAAAAAGTAATGGTGATAGAGCATCTCCTTTTGTCAAACCATTCTTAATAGGAAACATGCAAGACAAATGTTTGCCTACCCAGACTCTGCTATAGGTTTAATTTAGACACATTTTTTAATAGCCTTTTAGTTGCACAGCAATACCAAACTCAATACAAATGTTATACAAGACTTCCCTCCTAACTGAATCATTGGCTTTCTTGGATTCTGTAAATAACTGGTGCACTGCCTCATTGTATTCCCATTTTTTCTCAATATTTGACAAATGCAAAACGTAAGACTGGTAGTTGACTTGTTTTTTCAAAATCCGGACTTATGATCCCCAGTAATTTCCCCTGCAAATGGAGTTAACAATGACAGAAGGATGTTGGGTAGAATTCTGCATGTAGTTAACAACAGTGACATGCCTCAATAATTGCTACAATCTGTTTTAGCACCCTTCTTATAAATTGGTACAATGATTGACTCCTTCTACTACTCAGGCAATTCCTCCTTATTCCAAGCAGTATAATCTTATGGATCTCAGTACGAATTGTCCTACCTCCTGCTTTAATCAATTCCACCGAAATTTGATAAGGTAGCTGGCAATTTTTCTTTACTCTTTTCAATAGCCATCTCAACCTCAAAGGCACTGAGCTCAGGCACTAGTGGCTATGTTGTACGTATCAACTGGTGTTCTTGATTAATAGGTAAACAGATTTACACATCTTTTAATTTTGTGTTATCTTATTGTTGTGAATGATTAAACATTTTACTTGTGTGTTTCCAAATTAATTTTCAGGGCACCGAGTAACTTGGCTTCAGTGAAATACTAAATAGTGATGACAACAGTTTGGAAGTCTCTGATACAGTTATCATTGGTGTTTTATATTGATAAATGCACATATGCTTGTATTCTGTTTAATTGGACTTTAAATTTAGAGGATCGTATTTTTTAACATACTTTGTGTGCAAAACATGTCACATGAGCACAGAAAATGGTTTTCTTAATTGACTATGTGTTCTAAATTAAATAATTGTTTCTACAATGGCAACATCTTCCCATTTAATTTCAACGGGGTTTGTGCTACTAGTGAAATAAACCTTACAATGCTCCATTTCAAAAGGGTAGAGCATGCTAGGAAATGGAGTATTTCATCAATGCAAGGATCCAGCACCAACATAAATCATACACAGAAAGTTTTACTAGTCTTATATTTTCTATAATAAATGAAATCCTTCACATTATACGCTGTAAACTTCAACACACATACACTTTTGACTTTTAGTTTACAAAATTTCAAATACAAAGAGTGCATATACACTGCTTTCAACAACCACATACCAACTGGCTTGTCAAGAGTGAAAAAAGCCACAAAATTAGTTGTCTGTGTTTTTGTATGAAAGCAAAGATTCACATGTAACAAGTGTACACATCTTTACACACACATACACACAATGCTATTCATATTTAAGTCAAAATAAATTCTATTGGCTGCATTAACATCTTCATACAGAACACATTCATCCATCACTAATACACATTTCCATGAATAACAAACACACTACAGCAATGTACAATACTGAAATGCACAGAAATAACTCACTTCAGGGTTGTACATGCATCAGATCATTTACCATTTAGGCAATATTATTTATAAAATCAAACATACTTATTTTCTAGAACATTGAATATTTTACATTTTTAGCATCCTTACTATAAACAAAAGGGCCAATAAATGGTTGCATTAAATTCAGTTCCAGACTCAATGCTGTACAGAAATAATACATACAAGCCCCTCAAAGGAGCACTGTCAATAAAATGCTTATATCTTACAGTAGTTGAATCAGTTTTTATGATAAACAATCAAACCACTGAAAGTGTTTTCATCTTACCAAATGCTCATAATAATAGTTTTGTTAAACAAAAGTCAATAATTATTTGTACTTTCATTCTTACAGTTCACTGTGCTTTTTTAAAATGGTCCTGTTATATTAGGAAGTGATGTACGTTCTGCAACAATGCAATCTTTCCCCCCTGAGGTTTATGCCTAAGATTTTGGAACCGCAATTATTAAATGCTTTAACTAACTCACAAAGAAAGATCTGTCACAGTACACATCCACTGGTAAAAATAAAAGCCGTGTTTCTGACACACAAGATTGTATTCACGGCAATGAATGGCAGTGTTCTAGTGAACCAGGCCTACTGGATATGAACTGCCTAGTTTATAGCAGATGTAGCACAATAGTAAATGTTGTTAAAAAAGTAAATTAAAACATTCAATCCTAAATGAACAAGAAACAAGAAACTCTATTTTATAATATACATATCACTAACTAATAAATATGGTGTATTGTTGTAACTCTACAAGTATCGCACTTGTGCTAAAGATCACCAATCAGTCATCTATAATGCTACATCTGTTGCACATCTTGTCCGCATAATGCCACTATGAAAGTAAAACTTAATGTGGTAACAAAGACTGACTAGCATAACACTATTAAAGTTTCTGAGATTTACTTTCCTCCCCCCTCCCCTAACCCCTCCAAACACTGCCTCACATTTTTCAGGAAGAAACTTGTGAAATACAGCAAAAAGCTCCACAATCTTGGAGAGCAGTTAAAGTGAAGCCATCTTTTGTTTACAGTACATTACTTACTATGTGCATAATCTTTTTTGATTAGCATTTTTAAATCAATTTTGTACTTTTTTTAAAATATTTTTACAGCTTTTCACCTTATTTTAACATAGAAGAAATAATATTAAAAAAAAAAAAAGGGTAATGATGACTGTACCACAACTTCCCAGGAAAGTTGAGGCCTATGGAATTAAGCTGCAATAGCATCATGCAGGAACTCTAAGATGCATTTTTTGCAAAGGCTTCATCCTCCTCTGGCAATGTATTCATAGCTCCAACAGTCCATTCAGCAGGGTTTAGTGGTGGAGCCCATTCTGCAGTTGTATCTTCTTTCTCTGAATCCCAACTTTCATCAGAGCTGACACTGCCAGATCTGCATACAACAATAAAAAACAACACATTAACAGCAACCCTCTTCTACTGTGATTCTGCTGAACCACAACAATTTTCCCAGTCCAGATATGTCTGCAAGGTTATGTGCAACACATCTGAATGTTTCTATGTTTCGTTCATATGACACAAGGAATACGTCAGATTTATGTATTTCAGGTCACAACACCAAATAATTTGAACATACAATGGCATGTTTATTTATAACAAACTTTCTCATGAAATTAAAGGTGTTAAATGTATAATGAAATGCTAGAAATGATTATTAACTTTTATTGAAAAGAGTTCTTATTCTGTGAAAGAATTTATGGCCTTTGAGCTTTAATCGAAAAAGCTGGGTTAATGATGTTTACGTTGTAACTGTTTGTACTTAATATCTGTATGTTGCATTTGATTAGTATTCCATGTTGTTTTCATATAAGTATGCAAGTTACATCCTTTAAATTTCATGAATTATTGCTTCTATTGCAATCTCTTGATATGTCCATTATCATTTTGTACTGATCTACAGGATGAAAATAATAAATAAATAAATAAAAACTTCACACAGTCCTCATTTTTCTGAAGAATATCACATTATAATCCGTATCAACCACAACATTAAAAATAAATACAATTATAGTATTCTTTTCCCTTCTTCAATATTTACAATGAAAATTCTAGTTTTACCCTGCATGTTACACTTTTCTCATTGTCCTTAACAATTATTTGTGAAATCAGTGACCTCTTAGAAGGCATTAGAATTTCACTTGCTCTAATGCCTATTAAAACCCAAAAAAATTTGGCCTTAGAGTAATGAACACAGGAATTCCAAATACTTCTGTTTACAATAAGGTTACATACATTCTGCTGGGTTCAAATGAAGTTATGTCAGAATCATCAAATATAGGAAAAGTCCACTAATTGGTTCAATTGGGATGGCAAGCCATCTGATTATGCAGAAAATATGGATAAATGGATTTTGTTTTAAAACAGGCTACTTGGACAGTATGAAGTAGAAAAAAATTTCTACAAATGGCTGTTTTAGGCTACATATTTATTTACAAATGTATAGAACATTATTTGGGTGATGACCATCAACTTCACAGCTGATGAGATCTTTGAGAATTCCTCATCTAATATGGGAACCCCTTCGGTTGTTACCGTGTACAATAAGAACAGTACTTGCGTCTAAACCTTTCTACCATGCCTGATTTGAATTTCTAGAAGCCATATCACTGTACTGTACTTGTTCTGATAACTGGAAATTTCAAGGCATGTTAGTTTTGTAGAAATCTCGACAAATTTACCCAAAGGGCCAAGTCAGTCTGGATAATTGGCGATCCAGATAACCAGTGTCAGGATAAGTGGGGTTCTACTGTAGTACAAAATACACTAAAACCTATAAAGTATATTCTATAGTTATAGTATTTGTAGTGATATGCTATATATCTTGAAGCTTTCATGGTGACAAACTGCAATAAAATCTTCTCTGACTGACAACCACATCAGGTTGTGTAATCAAGTTGGTCTCTGCAACATGGGCTCATTTAAACAACCTGGTTCTGATGTTAGCCACAGAGGATTTCATTGCATTTTATTGATAAGTTCTTAAGGAGGCAAATATCAAAAGGAAACTTTCACTTTTGTACTAGCCTCATATCTGCCAGGAGGGACTGAGGAAAACTGTCAAATGCTTTAGTCAAGCCAGCTGGTGTCCAAGCCAAGATCCAAATGAGGCACCTCTCAAATACAAATCTAAAGTGTTACTGCTACACAATCCCACTCAAAAGAGTTATGCAGTATTTAAACACAGATACAAGACCTTTCTTTTATTGTGAAACATTTAAATACATCACATAATTTTTCCTGAAATTTACTACTTTTCTTTTTGACTCAATTTTGGAGGCAGAATTGTCTGGTACTGTCCTGCACTTACCTGATATGTGCAGGCATTTGCAACTGCCCATGTTCATCAATGGTGGGCATAATGGAGGTCAATTTATCGGTTGGCCGCAAATACCGTAAGGTGCGTTGGGACAACTTCCACACTAAACGTTGGCGGTGCGGCATCTGGCATTGTGCATTATACCTCGCCAGGATCAACAGAACCACTTCATGGCAGCAGAAGAAGCTGCTGTCTGGAATCTATACATAACTTAAGGGTAAACATAAGAATACTTAACTTTAGAGATATGTGTATAAAAACTACATTTTCTGTAGCTGATCAATATTTAGATCTAGTATATGTGAAAGACCTTCCATATGCTTCAACAAAACTAAATTCCATCGCCAATCACCAAAAATAATAGTTTCAAATGCAAAATTACTGGACATTATGAAAGCAATACCTATGGGTCTGTCACAAACTTACCCCAATTTAAATGTGATCCTGTACAAGATTTCAGTCATATACAGAAATACCATACATCTGCTATCATCAATATTGTTTGCATGGTATAATCCATACGCTGTAAATAATGTATGATCCAACAGCATAGTCACTACGACGAGCACAATGGGAGGCAGTCAACAGGCTCAGAAATTAAGCTGCATTTGGAGAATATTTTAATTTGTAAACATTCATTTTGCTGTATTCAGCTGCTGCTTCAAGAGAATTTACCTGTCAGGCATTCCATCTACTGACACTCACTTACATGAAAAGATTAATTTTGGGCTTTGGTGTCAACAAAGAGAAGACATGCTATTAAAATAAACAATGCAAAAACTGGTTGTGAGCACTAAATTCAACCTGTCCAAACAGACTGCTGTTCCTTTCTTTTCACTCCAATGCTGCAAAACATATGTTCTCGTATACATTCCCATACCTTCCTTATTTCCCCCTCCACATTCCTACAATTAACTCCAACAGTGGTGTCCATCTTCAGAACCCAGTAATTCTGTCTGCACTATTCGACCCTTGAAGTCTACTGCTTTCATATGACTTACCTTCGTTTGGCCCTTTGTTATACCATGTTTTATTAACAGTGGTTAACAAGTAGGCTTCTTGTATGTGCAACTATTTATTCTGCAAATACACAAAATGTTCAATATATGCATTCTACATGTTTTTGACTTCATGTAAGTCATCTTCAGGCACATTCTTGTTTTGTAACTATGAACATTAAAAGAACTGTCTAAATGTCATATTAAGATTAAGCTCATATCCTAGGATGTGCACAGCTTACTGTTTAAAAAAACTGAACTGCTTTAACATATGTCATGTATTTTTACAAAATAAAATTGTGTGTGAAGATAATTTACACTAAGCAAAATATGCATTACACATCATATATTAAATCTTGTATAATTGCAAAATAAATGCAGAAACAAGGAACCATAATTTCTTATTTCTGAAGTATATACAGTGCAAGGAAATGTGTTCAGTCATGGGACAAACTTTCCTTGAGTGTTAAGTTTTCTTAGTTCCAGTTGGCTGTGTTCCAGCTGCACCTGGCTAACATAACTGGATCATGCCACCAGGCAATGTGCATTTGCTGCACTCACCTGAATGTCCTGCAAGACTTGACTTGCTGTAACAACGCCCACCCAAGCCCACTACTTGCAACTTAATCTGGTATCAGATCTCACACTCAGTGTATGTTCTGTAAAAACTTTTGCCTTCAACAGCATTAGAGGCAATATGCTACTCATCTTTGTGGCTAAGATGCTGCAAAAACCTATAATTGTGAAGTGCAAATTCAAGATCATATAGGTTTCATGATACGGTTTTTACCTATTCAGTGATGAAACCTAATATTGTGTTATCTTGCAAGTGAACAGTAATTCACCTGCAGTGAGCTGATAATTACCATAAGTGGGGGCCGAGTTGTTCCATGTGAACATACAGCTTGACATGATGAAACTCACAGATGCTTTTCCCAGTTTTGCAAATGTGCCTAAAAATTGCTACAATTTCAATTTATTCATAAAAGCAATTCATATACTAGATTTTGCCCATTTTAGGTACAACGAACCGGTCCAAGTTTTAACAGATTGCCACTGAGAGAGAAAACATTTTCCATCAGTTCTACAATCCTTTTTTTGAAAAGAGAGAGAGAGAGAGAGAGCACTTCTATTTAACAGCCAACATAGAATAACATTCCACAAGATCTGAATCTTCAAACCTAATAGTTCATCCCTGTGTTCATAAGAACTTGCCACCAAAGTCTGTCCTGAGTCTAATGAACCCAATCTACACATTCATATCTTATTCATACAAGATGACATTCCCATTCATACCCAGTCTCTTCCCTTCACATTTTCACTAAATACTTCTCATTACAAACAACTGACTTGGCATAGCAAATGTCCGCAAAACATAGAATATCTCACTTTAGGGTGCATGTGTGAAATATAATCCTGTCCCAAACTACCACTTACCTTGCATAATTTCTGTAGCTCAATGGCAAAGTTGACAAGTCGCATGATCTCAACACCAGTACTGGGGTCCTGCCTGGTGCCAAGTTCTGCAACTCCTGAATCCAGCTGAGTACAGAGAAGCACCAGTGCCACCTCACTTGCCCTAAAGTTTGCACATGCAGCATCGCAGGCTAAGATTTCCAAGCGAAGCCAAAGGGATGGAGTTGCTACCATCTTGGTATATAGAGATCCGACTCCAAGTCGCTCTGCTGCAGCAGCAAACAGTGCATGGAAAAGCTGGAGGAATGTCAGTGGGGTAATAGGCAGCAGACCTGGCTCTGTGTCCAACTTGCTTGAGATGATACCCTCCATTCTAGTCAGATCACCCAGTGTGCATTTACACTGTGAGATAGCTACCAGATCACGTGTATCAGGGATGGTGGCAACATCTTCCATACCACAGCTCTTCTGATAATGGTATATCTGCCTTGTTGCAAGATGGAAGGAACTCACAGAAATGCAAGCCATGTGCTTTGGACGTGCCTGACAGAAAGAAAGCAAACACACAGTTTTAACCATAGTCCCATTGTAAAGCATAAGGTTTTGAGGAAAAATATGTCAGGCAAAAATCATATTTCCAGTTCATACTATGCAGTGCAATCAGACAGAAACACACCAATACAATCAGATGAACAAACACATTCCAATAAAATCTGAAGAATAAGATTTGAGGCTGAAATATAAATTACAGTTGTTTCACAACAAAGTGTTCAGGAAAATATAAGAACTTGAGGAAATAACTGTGAGTTTGAGATGTAGGATATTACACACTGATAAATTTGTAATTTCTGCAGGTTGTCTATTGTTAGTATTAATGAAATAATGTTTGGTATGCTAAATGGAGCATGTGACTAGTGTAGGACAGGTATGGAACACATTTAGAATTTTGGGGATGAAGCCTCTTGGAATACCAAACAGAAAGAGGATGGGGAAATCACGCTAGCTCAGAGAGCTTACAACAAACAGGAGATGCAGGGAACTGGCACAAGATTGTGCCCATTGGTGGGCTGTTAAACTCTGGGATACTCTTACTGCCTTGTTCATTATATTCTAATGGAGCTCTGGATTAATCTTTTGTCTTTTACACTTATTATAAATATACCTATACTTCCTATTCCTATGTACACACTTCTGGAAGACGACTAGTGGCAGAGACAATCTGAACAACAAAATTACACCATGAACTTTGAAAACATCAGTTCTAATTGTTATATCCTACTATTACCTTCATCTTCGTTAGGAATCGGTCCATCAAGTTGATAGCAACAAACAGCACGTCAGACGGCAGGTCATACCAAACCTTCAGGCAGCGTAAGACATGGGCTGATCCATCCCTGATACCTGTTGTGATCTCTGTTGGGTCCTGAGTACATAGCAAAACTGCAAATCGTACTGAACATGCTTTCACAATGCCTAAATGCTAGATCGAGTCTTTAATCACTACACAGCTAAACTGTGAAGGTTAGTACTTTAAAAATCCCACAAGCCACAAATTTCCTGCAACAGATAACCCTTCTATGTACTGAGGGTTAGTCATGTACGAGTTGTTATCTTGCAACTTCGGTAAATGAAGCATACACTGGATTTGTTGCTGGTCTACACTATGATAATGCATTAGATAGTGTGGTAACATTCTACACACTCCATATTGTGATTTACTGCACAAAAATAACTTTCCAAATGTTGTACCAGGTATGCACAATTTCACCCAGTCCTCATAAAAATTTCATATTTATCAATTACCAATCACATAACTAAATTGATTTTGTTATGCACTTGTTCAGTTCATCTTCTAAACTGCAGAATATAGTGATAAACCTACTACCAAAATTATCTTGTAACAAATGCTGTACACAGATGTCAGTATATCCACAATAATGCACACCTACAGTAAACAGTACCATCTAGCAGGTCAGAAATTTATTTAATGTTGGCTGATGCTTTCAGCAGCTCAGATTACATACTGCTGAATGACAGAAAAATTAGAGACAATAAATAAGAAATGACAAAGTGGTCACAAGTTAACTGCAGGTACTAACCCTTCATTAACCTGGGTTGTGTGTGTTATGTAATGCCATGGTTGACTACTAAGATTAGGTAGCATTGGTTATACATGAGTGAAATGATACCAACACTAACCAAGTGCCCCTTTGTCCACCACAAACCCTCTGGAGACTAGCCTGGAACTGAACACAGACCTCCACAATGAAAAGCTAGTGACTAACCACCTAAGCCATGCAACAGCCATGAAAAGCATATCAAGTGGTCCAGAGTTTGTGTTTTTCTTGTGTCCTTACAATGGTGCTACAACACAGCACCAATCCAGGATAATCTGTGTGGATTTACCCTGCGTGTGACTCGAATGACCTATAAGGGTTTTCCCCAACTGCATGTATATGGCTCATCTAAAACAGTCGTCAGAACTGACCAACAAATTGAAAAATGAAATGGCTTAACAAATTTTCATAAGATTAAACAGAATCTAATTTCATAAAAATTCATTCAGCAGTTCTTCAGATGTTATGTGAGTAAACATGGATGGACAAAGATTTTATCAGGCACTCCATAGGGATGGGGCTCAAAAGGGCTTCAGAATATTAACACACCTGAGATACACCAGGGAGCTGTAGGTGAGGCTGGAACTTGCTCTCCAGAACCAGTGCCTCATTCAACTTTGATATTAAGGGGTGGATAGCATCCGGCTGGCCCTGGTCCATTCCTGTGATGTCACTTCACTGGACCCCAGTTACACCTCAAGAATGGCCCAATATGAGGCCTTTTATCTGCATCAGGATAAAAGACACATTATGATTAATCACTCCACATACAACAATTTCCATCAAGACTGACTTGATCTTTTCATTATCTTCAATTTCAACTGTATAACTGCTCCTGAACCCAAGCAATTTCTAGAATTAGAATATCCTCAAATAATATTCTGTTGAAACCTGTACTTTAATCTGGGCTCCAACCCTCCAAAGCAGTGTTTCCCAAACTTTTTTTTTTTTGTGGACCCTTTCTGGCTTCAAAAAAAAACCCACAGAACTTTACATCCTTGTTTACATAAATATAGTGTCCAGATGATAAGTATCCAAAATTAAAAATTCATATCTCAGAACTGATTTTTGATACGTACTTACACAAACCAGTAGTGCATGTAACAATGCATTGCATGATTTAACCTTAATTAAAATGACTGTCACTTCGTGGGTACAGGGAATTTCTTAATTAAATATTCTAAAGATCATATGAAATAAACATATCACCAAATAAAGAAGTTCCTCGATTATTTTTAACAAAACATTAATTCAAAGTAGCCATTCCAGAAATATATCCAAGGATCTTTGGGTAACTGGTCATGGATCCCTTGGGATCCATGAAGCTCACTTGGGAACCAAGGCTCCACAGCAATGCACCTATCAGACTATATGTCATTAACCAGAGACCACAATCCAAAATTTTGTATGACTTTTAAAATGACTCATGACAAAGGAGAGTTATGTCACACATAAAATGTCAAAATTGCATAGCGTTTACAGATACACACAGAACTAAATTATGCAGTCCACCTAGAAGTTACATTTGGCATGGTACGCCCAAGGCGCAGTGCTCAAAACAGTATGTGTCTACGAGTGAAAGTCTCTGCTAGCAGAAATGAATGTCAAGACTGAAACAATCAAAAACCTTTACCAAGTTCTGTAAACTTGGCTGATGATATGTTATCTGGAGACTTCAACACACCAGTTTACACAGTTTTCTGGACTGCAGTTGCCATTTTGGCATAAGTGATTCAAACTCTTGTCCTATTAAAAGGATGAGTTGTTTCACAAGTTACCTCAAATCGTCAATTTCTTGTGGTGCTATAAGTCCTGATGACCACAAAATATTCTATATGCATTAAAGTGACTACCCATCAGGTAAGTGCTTGTACAATAGGTACATAAAATTTCACCTGCATTTCACAGTTTACAACAAGTAATAAAATGCGGTCAGAATTCAAGTGCAAATGCATTTATGCAGCAGAACATTAAATGAACTGCACAAATACCATAACAAACATTTCCAGTGTATAAATATCTATCTGCCTTATTATAGAAGCAACTAAATTTTTCACCACCCATTTTAAGAAATTCTTAAGTATGTTCACCATCATATCATCAGGAGACTTGCCTTGATATAATGTTTATTACAACATTCCCATGAAACATGCATCACACATCTGGCAAACAACAGCAGCAGATAAAAGTTGATGCAGACACTGCGCAATGCAGGCATCAAAATAATGTCTATTTCTCGCAAATGTGTGAGGCAATCTCTTAGAAACAGTTTACTTCCATGACATGTTTCTAAATGGCATAAATAATTTTAAAAAATATGCCATGCCATGTACATTGTTTGTTGCATGACCAACCTGTAGTGCCTTTCATGAAACACTACAATGTACATATTCTTGTATGTTTACTTCCGCAAAATATTTCCCAAGTCAAACAAGAGGGGGTGCAGAAACATTAAATCTGAAAAATCACATACAATTCAATTTTAGAACAAAGGAAGTCCATACTGAAGCCACTCTTCCTCATTTCAAGACATTCCATGCTGTCACGACACAAGTAACCTAAGGGTACAAACAAGACTGAGTGTAGAATGTAGCCTGCTAGAAACTGGGGGTGTATACAGTCATTTCTGAGACTATCTGAACAGGATTCAAACCTTTGATTTCAGCAACCTGGCAGCCAAAACCTTTGCCTCAGACCACAGCCACTGGGACCAGCATAAACAAGATATTCATTGCTTATTAAAATAATTTACTGCTTGTATTCATTTTGGATGTGATTTCTGTCCACAACCATACAACATATTGATGATGATGGTGGTCTGGACTGGCCTGATTCCATACAGGTGGTCTGCAAAACATGCAGGCAATAAACACCTCCACATCCAATTTCAAGGTACTCCGATCACTAAAAACTAAAACTAAACTCCGTGGCCTTAGTCCGCACGCGAACTATACCGACAGAGCGGCCGCCGCTGGTCGGCGAAGTTAGTGCTGGCATAAATCCTATCACTACTGTTTGTGTGTGAATGACTTCTGAACAAGTCACCTAAAGTGAATAAAAATGAAGAGTTTCATTCTTCCAGTGACCAGCATGCAAAGAAGCAAATGGACTGGTTTGAGCTTGGCTTCATATTGCACATACCCAAACATTGCTACATGCTCTATAGTGATATGAAAATCATACAGTGTAGTATACATTTCTATAAGGCATGAAACCAACTGTGTTTTGAAGGGCAGAATAAAGATGCTAACTGAACAATGCAGGCAAGGAAACATGACACACATAAAATTATTGGTAAAAATTCTTCTAACTGGGATCTACTAATATGTTTGTACAAATATTAATGCCATTTAAATTTCAATAACAATCTAATTCAGAACAGTTTGGTTTTCAAAATAAGTGACCTATTTACAAAGGCAAAACAAACTGATTCATAATATATTGTACAAAACAATGCTTAAACTCATGCATAACTAATTATTTGTGATCTTGGTAAAAGTATCTGGGTATATCATGAAACAATAACTTAAACAGCTCAACATGGATTAGAGGATACTGCTGGAAAAATGTGATGCTCCCACTCAAAATTAAATCTCTCTACAAAAAGAACCAAATTTAAGGCAGAGTTAGCAATTCCTTCAGATTCATCCTTCCTAATCTTTGGATTTATTTATTTAGTTATGGGTTACTTGATCAGGCTTCAGCTCAAATTATATGACATCAAACAGCTGATCTCGTGGCCAAGATATTTATCTTGAACCTCTTAAATCCCAGGAAGGATTGCTAAGGCTGCAACATTGAGCAACTCTGTTGCTGAATTTACGAATGATCTGAAGACTGTAAAAAAGAATTTCACTAGTTGTAGTGACATTCTTGAAAGGTTAAAGGTCATATCAATTTCTCAGCACATGGTCCCAAATTCTATGATAGTGGGAAATAAACTTCCTGGACAAGAGGCATATAAATTCTTAATACTAAAGTAGGTGGGTGGTGAACGGTAGCCACTGTGCTTTAAATGGCTGAGGGACTAAATTTCTAAGCATGTAAGTTACATCCTATCTTAACACCGCGCCATCAATCGAAGAACCTTTGAAAAATACGCTATAACGTCCACTACACACAGTAATTAGGCAGTGGTCAATACTTAACTGGCAAAACTTGTTTACGGTGTACGTTAACCATTGTCGGCTAGAGCTGGGAAACGGAAATTTACGATTTCATACAAATTTCTCAAGCAGATAGCGTAACTGAAAGCGAACATCTTTAAATACTCACCCGGATGCGTCCCAGATACCCAGTTTCCTACTAATCAGCCAATTTTGGAAAGCTCGTCCCTAACAGCGATCCTATCAAGCTACTTCGAAATTGACAGTTAAGGGTATTATGGCGTCAACTGTTTTCTTGAGCTCAGCTGATTGTGTTCCTGCGCGTAAAATATAGGTCCACACATAACACAGAAATATGTATTAAACAGACTAAAAATAACTTCGTAATACGTAGTAATCGATGTTACTTAGATATACGTAACTGGTCACAAGCACTATGAGCACACGTATACATTAATGTTTTACAGCGAAATCGCAAACCGAATTTATGCAATGATACATTGTTGTCACATTTAGTAATCAGCTGGAAATTGGTTTATATTATGCAGTAGTGCTAATAATATCTCTGTAGTTGTGTATACAGAAGATGACGAATGCATATTACTTTCTGTTCGGTGTTATATCCATTTGGATTTCTGATACCACTATTAATACAATTCGTTCGATTCGGCAAAATTGTATTTTCGAATACAAAGGAACTCGCGCCCATTGGCTGATACTTGTGTGGAAGTCTGAAGTTTGCGGATGCAATAACAGTCCATTCGAAGTAGTGGGTTAATGGCTTTATCGTATTTAATAACGTTTAAGAACAGGTTGTATCCACAGTAAAAAATAACAGTTCATAGTATCACAAATGTAATCTTTTAAAAATATTTTCCTCGTGTTTATCTTCTTTGGGTTTTATTTCTGCTAGGAAATGATATCCGTGGGAATGAAGTAAATGACTTCCAGTTGCCTAGTAATATTTTCAGTGGCAAAATGTTCCCCACTCATATACCCATCACTTTACAGTTCATGGTAGGCTAGATCAGGTAGTCCCTTCACCACTGATTGCGCTTGTCTAAACAGTGTGTAAATTAGAAGAATGTTATCTCCGGGGTACGGCGATGAGGCTATGGTGTAGTCGGCCGGTGATTGAGGCGAGGTTGGTGGGGGGTCAAATCGCAGCAGGTGGCAGAATGTTCTTCTCTTCTCCGAAATTTCCAGACTGGCTGTGGGTTCCAGCTAGCCTCCAATGCAATGGGTTCTTGGATTCTCTTACAGGAGTAAAGCAGGTGGAACATGAAGTTAACCCCTCACTTCCCAGTAGTCCTCCTCGTATATATCCCTTCATTATGTGGACAGGGAAAACTTTACCGTGTGTGTGTATATATATATACACACACACACACACACATATATATATATATATATATATACACATCATCTCACCTACAGGTAGTGTATATTCATAAGGCATGTTTGTAAAATAAAAGTTCTCCCTCTTCACACCATGATGGCCTATACAGGGAGCAGAGGTATAGTTCCACTAATTCTTAACCTTGGCGCTAGATATAGGCAAGTGGTTAACTTCAAGCCCAGCCACTTTACCCCAGCAAAGAACCCCAGTACCCACTGACTAGGAGGCTAGGTGAGTCCCAGGGCCACTTTGGACGTTCTGGAGGCGAGAAATATATCTCGTCCTACCGTGAATTGAAACCTGAACCATTTAGTCCATAGACTTGTTATTGTACCAAGTATGCTATTCTGACTCCTATTAAATGTTCATCCATTCATTCCATTGGCATGTGCAGAATGCGACGATTACTTGCCGTTCTCAGGAGCTTCTTCCATTCCTCTCTGTTATGTACTTTTTCCTGCCACCCTTCTCCACCAACTATTCTTCATCCTCTCTCACCTCATCTTGCCATCTATTTTCTTGGTCTACCTCTCAATCTTGTCATTCCCAAATTCATATATAATACCCTTTTGGGGATTCTATTTCCTTCCATTCTCTATACATGCCCAAACCAACAATTATTTCACCTTATTGTCTCTATTATAGTAGGTTTTGTAACACTTGCATAAATTTCTTTATTGGTTAATATCCTCCAATTTTCTTTTTCATTGTCATAGAGTGGGCCTAAAATTCTTCTATACACTTTCCTTTCAAAAATGTTCAATTGCATTCTATCTCTCTTTGTTAGTGTCCAAGTTTCTGATGCATATGTTAACGTTTTGTCTATTGTTGTGTTCTTTAGTCTTAATTTTAGTTTCTTTGATATGTTTTCATTTTTAAAAACTTTTTGTAGCATACATTATGTTTTGTTACCATTTTTTATTCTTTCTTGCAAGTCTATTTCATTATTGTTATCTTCATTAAGTATAACTCCTAAATATTTAAAATTTTCCACTCATTCAATATGTAATTTTTTATTTTCAAATGTCCTATTTTATTTTTCTTTGAACTTCTTTTCCTTTCCACTATCATATATTTTGTCTTTTCTTGGTTTATCTGTAGTCTGAAATTTCTGGCAATGTTTTCCATTTCTACAAAAAGTTTCCTTATTTCTATTTCATTTTTTCCAATTAATGCAATGTCATCTGCATATGCTAATACATTCAGTTGTTCTTTACCAATCTTTATACCACTAGGAACCATTTTTTACACTTTGTATCACTTTTTGTATTGCTGATTTAAATAATATTCCTATTAAATGTATGTTTAATAATTGGCAGTAAAACGGTAACCTTTATTAATGCTTCTCCCCGGACATTTCTTGCCAGCTATCCGCGCATATAGAATTTGCATTGCTCATTACTGTGTTTAGGAATCTTACCACTGTTCTTCAGTGAGAATGTGTCACAATATACCAATGACCACAATGTATAGGGAATTAACTGTGGGATTATGGGGATTGTAGTAATTGCACACATACACCTACCTCCAAAAATACTCTGGTAAAATGTCACTTTTTTACTGTTTCAATGCATAAAAATAACAACAAATCAGTACAAACATAGGCCTCAAATGCTCTTCTTGTACAATGCCTCCATTGCTACAATGAACTTTCAGTAATCATCCCTGCAGCTGGTTGTGTGATTACACCATAACAATCTACAGAATAAAAGACAGGAGTTTATAATGATAATAATCCACCAACTAATAACAGAATTATAAATAGCATTAACACAAAACTTCAATTACATGTGTGTGTGTGTGTGTGCAACATACATACAGAAAATTTGACTTCAATAACATTTACATTCACATTACTGAGATGGAAACATCACAATTCGCTACTTTAATATGTACATACAATGTACCACATTGTACACTGTCCCTTAATTTACCAACTGTTGTGCACTACACTGTTTCTTCACTTACATGAATGATCAATAAAAATCTAATGTAATTTACTCTAATTAGTGAGTGAAGAAACACGGTGCAGTGGACAACAGTCGGTAATCTAATCTAACCTAATCTAATTAGTGTGTGAAGAAACACAGTGTAGTGCAAGACAGTTGGTAAATAAAGGGATAGTGCACATCACAATTCAGTCTTTCGATGAATGCAAGACTGCAGATCTTTTGTAAAAATTACATATAATTATAATTATTTCCAATAGGTAAACTTAAGTGCAAAGAAAACTACTATATAAGCATAAATTAAACTGCTATAAAACATAAATCAAAGTATTGAAGGAACTTAAGTGACTCAGCTAAATTTTTCTTGCATGTGGTGCTTTTCATGTGATAAACAATGGCAGTATTTAAATCCTGTTTCTGAATTCAGAGAAAAAACTTAGTCTCAGAATACTAAACAAACACAAGTTTAACTACACTGCAGGAGCAATGAATTTCCATTTTTATTTAATATAAAGGTTATTTTAAAACCCTGAACACACGAAAAAATGTCCATCCTCTTCCCAAAATATAACAACAGTTTGACACATTTTTTTTGACAGTCACTGGCACTGGGTCTGTCAATGCGGCTGGAGAAAAATCAATTAATCTCTTTGCCACAGACAGGTATACCATTAAAAAAACTTTCACTTTTATACAACCACTTCACAATATAAAATAGTTCACACACATTACATCTGTTCAGCTGCTCCCATGCTATCTGCTTCTTGATGTGTTAATACAAAGAAATATCTTCAGGTAAATATGTTTACAAATTCTACACTGATGCACACAATACTGTGGGAAAACATACTAGTTCATGATTGAATGTAGAATCTGAAGTATTTACTTACAGACACCAGTATTTTAAGTCACTTTTTTTTTTAAACGATGAAGTACTTCATGAAAAGGTATAGCATAATCGAAAAGTTTCAACATTTAAAGGAACACAGTCTTCTCAGTGAGGTGCGAACTCTGCCACACAAGAGCTCACCACCTGTCTCAGTTCTTGTTGCGCATAATCCTCAGGCAGAGGAAGCTGTGTCACCAAGTGTGCCAACACGCGTGATGAAACTCCCTCTTCTCCTTTTTGTAGAAGTAACACATTCCGTACCACATGGACTGTACGTTTGGCAATTTCAGACTGACACAACCTGCAAAGCAAGCAATAATGTGTCATTTAATATTCTGCGTTTTGTAAACTGGAACAGTTTTGTATATGTAGGAATATGCCAACAAAACCATGTCCAAGGCCTTCTTCAATATCTACAAGCAGCTCTTAGCCATAAATGACCTCACATACTGGAATGTGGACGCTATAAAAACAGAATGGATCTGCTTGTAAGATGGTGTACAGTAAAATCCATCACGACGACTTGTGGTTGACAGACACAAAAGTTCAGGAATTTCTTTATTCTGCCATATATTTCATTCCATTCTCACACCAATGTAGGAAAGAAAGAAAGAAAGAAACAAACAAACAGAGACAGACAGAAGACTTCAAATGAAGTTACTTCATTAAAAAAAACTTTCAGTTCTCAAATAAGCATACATTACACACCTATCCATCGCAGTGGGACAGGGCAACATGTTGATCCGTGCACACAGACCGCCCAACTGCGGCTGTAACTTCTCCAGCTGGTATCCTGCAGCAAGGTCTTGGTTAGCTAGCAATGTATCCACTTCACCTACAATTTTCAGGTAGTCCCAAAGCAGCTGACCCCTATTATTCCAGCCACAAATTGTACTGCTTCGCTCTACAGGCACCAATGCTTCCAGAAGTTCATGTAAATATCTATAGTTCTCTGCAACATTAAATCCAGAATAACAAAAACACGAATAATCAAAGACAGGATACAGGAACAAGGTCCATGTAAATTTCGTTAACTCTTTGGACAAAGCAAAAAGTGTGTAAACTGGGGAGGGGATCGAAAGCGCAAAATCTGAGTTTCAGGCTTTACATCTCTCAACTATAATGATAACTGAAATAAACTGAGGATCCAGTACACAAACATTCTGAATATTATTGTGGAGTTACTTAACTCCTACTTTGTTGATATAAAAGAGCAATGGACAGAACAAAATGGTGAGGTATATAAACTGTACTAGTGCACACAGTTAAAATTAATAAATGCACAGAAACAGTGTTCTTAAAGCCTGCATTGGAGCATGAAGCAGAAAAGTGACCAAAAATTTAATGGGTTAGCTTACAGCAGGTATCAATGAAGTTACAAAAAATGTGTAATATTTACCAAAAACCCTCACTGACATGTGTAATGCCTCAATACGATCAACATCTCTTTCCAGATAGATTAAAATATGCAACAAAATTATAATAAAGAATAACATTTTATCAGAAGCACAAAGTGGTTTCACAAAGAGAAAAACAGCTAAAGCTGTGATGCATGATTTTTAGGAAAATATTCAAGCGGCAACTGAGAAAAAAGATAAACCGTATTGGAACTTTCTTTGATTTATCAAAAGCATACTATCTATTATACTACAAAATTTTGCTTTCTAAATTAGATGCTTGTGGAATTTGGGGGTACAGCAAATCAGGAAGTTATGTCTGATTTGCTGGAAATTAAACATGCTTCGCCTCAAGGTTTAATCCCCCGTCCAATGTTATTTTTACTACATATAAATAATCTTCCAATAAGTACATAAGGGGCAGCGAGAGTTCTGTATGCCAATGATCCTATTAAGTGCTGAAAATGACGACAATCTATGTCAAAAATAAGTAGAATAATGAGAGTTACAAACTTGGTTTCATGCAAATGTTTTAATGATAAATACTCAGAAACCTATAGCACTGTATTTTCTTACTTGGCAGAACAAAATTTTTTAAAACTTCATTAAAGTTTTAATTAAATGAAAATTAAGTATATGTTTGAAACAAAATGTTTGGGCTTACATCTGACTGAGAATTTAAAATGCTACGCTAATATAAAATATTTAAGCTCTAATTGAACATAAGGTATAAATGAGTTTAACTATCTTAAGAAGAATGTACTGTGTAAATTTTCATTCACACTTGAGGTATGGCATTCCCCCCCCACTTAGGTGATTACAAAAAACTACAAAACTACAAAAGAAAGTAACCAATTAATCATTAATTTGGAGAGAGTTACTTCTGGCATGGAATGGTTTAAAACATTAAATATACTCCCACTGCCATTTACACATACAATGGAAGTTGTGTATTACATGATTATAATTCATGTCAATTACCAGACCTTCAAACCCAATTTTTTATATTTAGTATTTAAAAAAACAGAATAACATGGGGATAAAATTATTTCTAGATTAATTAAAGAATTTACAGAATGAACAACTTTTATAAAGGAAATAAAATCATTTTTATTGCAACAGGTCTTCTATTCAGTTGAGGGAATCTTACGCAGTTCAGCACGGAGAATTAGAGAGACACTGGACTTGTGTCCTTTCAAAGTGATGTACAAAAATTCACTTGCACACCACCTATATCAAGTGAAATTTGGTATTATAAGACAATTAGCGACTTAATCAATGGAATCTGTTACTATGCTACATCCTTTTTATACAATATTGTAGTGACAAGAATAATGATTCATATGAATATATACAGATTGTACTGATGTGTCCTATACCAATTTTTTCAAGAAGGATAAATAAAATACAATTACAATTACAACTACAATGTACTCGCACCAAAAAAGCTCAAATGAAAGCCTAAAAAAAGGATAATTACTGTACACAATTATTCCAATAAACTATGATAAAAAGCAGTCCAGCCAGCATACCGTTAACTATAGCATCTGCAGCGATGTACTTCATAATTACTTCATGGCTCTTGGTCCACAGGCCAGCCTTGATCAAGTAGTAGGCTGCATCTTTATGCCTGTACAAAGAGGAATTCAAAATTTTAGCAACAAACTATATCAGACCTTCTAATTTCATGTGATTCCAGAATTTTTCACTACAAATCCCATTTCAAAACACACAAATTCTTGTGTTCTGGTCAACAAAGCAATTATCTGATGATTAAACTCCATTACTTGACTTAAAATAATGTGGCAGATATTGTTCATCAGAAAATGTTGCTGTAAAGTACAACAGAATTCATTTAACCCTTTGACCCTGGAGCTGGTTATTTACAATTTAGCACACCATTTATGTAAAATGTGAATATTTTATGAACCAAGAAGGGTAACATTAGGAAATACATGATATTTTGTGGAGGAATAAACGAAGATGGCGAGAGAAAGTCTAAAAAAAATAATTAAATATATTTGTTGACTGAATATATAAAAAGGGTACTCTGGGGACTAGCGGTATGCCTGTCCTATATATAGGATGCATGGTGCCTCAAGGTTAATGTAGGGGATTTTTCTGTATTATTTAAAGGGGGGGGGGGGGG
>Ga0136643_10002031_pt1 | contig 25689 bp, 29 predicted proteins | sample TergutLab28metaG_FD_96883 | JGI IMG/M metagenome (GOLD analysis project Ga0136643, IMG submission 96883) | Labiotermes labralis P1 segment gut microbial communities from Petit-Saut dam, French Guiana - Lab288 P1 (version 3) (version 3) | ecosystem: Host-associated > Arthropoda: Insects >... | reverse complement strand
TGGCCATTATCTCTGTAACCGTTCAACTTTGGACATAGGTGTTTTGGGTTATATCGGTATACTTTAACATAAGGAACACCCTCCCGAAGTCTGGCACATTCCTCCTGGGACACCCTGTATATGCCAATGGTGCTTAATTTGAATAAAAAAGAAAGATATGTGTCTTAGATTTTTAAAAAAACCAGTCCTAAAACTTTTGGACCGCACTGTATGTGTATATTAGTTACTTAATAATTGGTCATAGTTCTGTAGTCTGCTTTTTTTCAAATTTGATATACTAACAAATGGGACCACACCACACTTTCATAACAAAGTGAAGTTGCATATGGATGGACTTCATAATCAGTGGGTTGCCTACAGAACCCCTTTTGAATTGTCTCCAAGATCATCATATTTCACAACCCTGAATTTTCTCATATCGGGTTTATTACAAGCGGTGTCTGGGCCCATCTATTACCATTGACACTTGAAGACCTAATGAAGTGGATCACACAGGGCTGTGCAGAAATTGTCCATGATATTCTCCAAAAGCATGGCAGGAGATTGGATATTCCGTTTGACATTGCTCAAGCCACTTAGTGTGTTGTTGAAGTTATAACATATCAGCATGGCATGCATTTTTCAGTGTTTTAGAGATTTTTGAGTGATTTTTCGGTATTGGGAATCTCTGGAAATACGTATTGAAAACTGTTATCATTTCACTGTGACACCATTTTATGCTATTAGCTAGTCTTGATAGCTTGCTGCTGGTAATTGTTTGTGGTGAAATGGGACATTTATAAGGTTAAGTTATTTTTCTTGGATGATTACAGATGTCAAATCCCCAGCAGAACCTCCTCGAGCTGCAAGGGAACAGAAGTCACCTGTAGGAACTGAACAAAGTAACAAGGGATCATCTCGGCAACAGTTAGTTTCTCAGTTTGTTGTTCAGTCTGCCATAACGGGTGCAGAAAAGGTGGGTCTATTTTCATCACAGAAAATTTGGTACCTTGACGAAGTTTTCAAACAGGAGCAACATGACAAGTTATCCAGTATGGTAAAGAAGCCCTTAAATACAGTTTCCTTGAAAATGCTGTCCATCATGAACTACACACTTCTGCAATGTAAATGGAAAGGAGTTTGCAAAATTTATAGAACACTGACTGCAGAAAAAATTACCTCTTCTTGCTACTCTAACTGCCTGAATGACCATGAGTTTAAGTCCAAAATTACTGGTGAAATCAGTTCAGGTGGAGTGACTACATAAATACAGTTGTTTGAAACATTTCTGTCAACAATTTGCACCTCCACTACGTCACAGGAAGTAACAATCTTCAATCAGTCCTTTGTCCAAGTAAGTGAATAAAAATTGCATATTTGAGGTCAGGAGAATGCAGTGGTTGAGGAAGCACCACAGTCCATACTTTTTGATGTTGCACTGTGCAAGCAGCTTTGCCAGTACCCTGTCTTGTAGAAATCATATTGTTCATTATCAGGAGAGTGCAGTGGCACCACATCACCATGCGCGGTGACTTCTCATGCACGAGCAGTGACAAGTTTGTGAGGGCATTATCATGCAGGAGCACCCTCTCTGTGGCCACCCATATTTTAGTTTGTCCCCATCCTGTCAGTGGAATGTGAAGAGAGGTGTCAAGTTTTCCTTTCCTTCATATTACCTTCTGCTATTTTTGTGAATTATCTATATCATTCTGTAATCATATCCTTAATCTCTTACCTTGTCATGTTTTAAATCCATCTACATCTGTGAATTTGTCACATCCTTCTCCGTTATTATGACTTCCTCCCCTTCCTCCTACTCAGTAGCTGATCTGCCTTTTAAATAAACCCATAAGAAAGATGGTGGTGGTTGGGGTGATGGTGGGGGTGATTGGCTTTGCAGCTATCTTACCTGAAGGCAGATCAAATTCAAATTTCTGGGGGTTTCTCTTCCTTTTCATACGCCATGTATTTGTGTGTCCCTCGGGCTTGGTCTTAGTACTATTCAATGTTTTCATTAATGATGTTTGTGATTTTGTTTGTAACTCAATTTGTCCCTTGTTTGTAACTATTTAAAATACTCTCCACTGATTTAAAAAAAAAGTATGAACTCATTCATGAGATCGGCCACTGTTACATGAAACATAAACAGTTTGTTGACCTACACAGCTTGATATACTCATGTTCTGTTGGCTCCAGATTTTGTAGCACATAATGCTAGACTGATATAATCAGACATTTGAAATGAATTATTCCCTGCATTAAAATTTAAAATGAAAGTGAACAAATTTAAAAAGGATCCAGAAACTTAGCTTCATAAAAATAAGGTGATTGTTTTGAAACCAAGGAAATGGGTAAATGTATCCATTCTTAAGAGTTCACTTTTTATTGGAAGTGTTGAGGGTTAAAATGCATAAATTATAAGGTATAATATCAGCAGGTGCAGAAATGGCCATTTAAGGTGAAAAGAACTCCAGCCGTGAGCAACTATGCTTGGGCTAAAATCTCCCTTAATGAATAGATCTTGGAAGATAGGTATGCGAGACACAGAGTATGATATGCTGTATTTGTATTTAGAATAAATGAAGATAAGATCCCACATAAGGTTTTGAATACATGGTCCGACACAAAAAAACAAGACTAACCCTATAGCTCGGGAACCAGGAGTGTGAGAGGAGAGACAGACGGCTCTAGAACATGTTCTGACCTGTCACAGTGTAACAAGGCTCAGCTCGATTGCTTTACTCACTACAAGTGGACGCATCTTCAAATATAGGCGTTGGACTGCAAAAGTGAACAACGAGCTAACATCAAGTTTCTTGTTAAACTGAAGAAATCCGCGATGGAATCTTTTCAATTATTGACTGAGGCTTATGGTGAAGATTGCATGTCTCGTGCACGCGTTTTTGAATGGCACAAACGATTTTCGGAAGGCAGAGAAAGCTTGAAAGATGATGATCGCCCAGGCCATCCATGCACAGCTGTTACCAATGACAACATTAAAAAAGTGCAAGATGTGAATTGAAAAGACCGAAGGTTGGGTGTTCGAGCAGTAACTGAGGAAGTCAATGTGGACAGGGAAAGTGTTTGACGAGTTCTAAGGGAGGAATTGAACATGAGAAAGGTTTGTACAAAAGTGATTCCAAAAGTGCTGTCAGGTGAACAAAAAGAACATCGCAAGGAATTGTGTTTAGACCTTTTGCAATGCATTGAGAATGAACCAGATTTGTTGAATTTGATAATTACTTGTGATGAAACTTGGATATTTACGCTTGATCCGGAAAGCAAGCAACAATCAATGCAGTGGAAGTCAACATCATCTCCAAGACCAAAAAAAGCACGCATGGGTCATTCGAAGTTCAAGACCATATTGATTGTTTTCTTTGATATCCAGGGTATTGTGATGGCAGAATGGGTACCCAGTGGCCAGACGGTAAATCAGCAGTATAACATTGAGGTCTTGACAAAATTGCATGAATGTGTGAGAAGGAAATGACCGGAATTATGGAGAAATGGGTGGATTTTGTACTAGGACAATGTGCCAGCCCACAACGCATTGTCTGGGAAGCAATTTTTAGCTAATAAAAACATCACTGTGCTTGAGCACCCATCCTACTCGCCAGACCTTGCTCCCTGCGACTTATACATCTTCCCAAAGATCAAGTCAGTGCTCAAAGGAACCCATTTTGTGTCAGTAAAAAATGTGAAAGCAAAAACAGCGGAGATCCTCAGCAGCCTTACAGAACATGACCTGCGGAATTGCTTTGAACATGGCAGCATTGTATGCAGCTGGGTGTCAACTCAGAACTTAACTACTTTGAAGGCAATCATAGTTGATTTCCTGAATTTGTTAAATAGAAAGAGTTACAGGCACAGTCTCTTTTTTTTGAGCCAGAACTTGTATTAAGAGCTAAAAGGAAGACATGCAGCCAGAAGATTGAGATTGAAATGAAATCAGTAGGTTCAGACGTATGTCATACAAAGAGAAAGATAAATGTGGGAAGAAATTTTGAAGGAGAAACTCTGGGAAGGCAAAGATAGATGAAGAGGCTTAGTTATGAGATGTTATAAAGTGTAAATATCTGGGAATAATAAGACTTACATACTTACTTACTCCGTGGAGTGGAGACATTCATGAGAAGCTAACCAATTTTCAGCTAGTCAAGAAATTCCCTGCATTTTATGGAACCTGAAAGTTCATTGCCACATTCACAAATGCCCATCACCTGTCCCTAGCCTGAGCCAGCTTAATCAAGTCCATACCCCCACATCCTGGACTATCAGAGCAGATACATATTTCTCCGATCTGTTCTGAGATTGAATTTCATAGACACAGGCTAAGATAGCAAATGTCTCAGCCTGAAAACTGTTGCATGTCTGCCTAGGGAAAAACTGAGCCTTCTTCCTACAGATTGCCCATAGACTCCAGCCCCGGTCCCCTCCCTCATCTTGGACCCATCTGTAAACCAGATGAGCCCTTTGACTAAAGGAGGAGGGCTGGTTGCATCAGCACAATAACCCTATATTTGGGTTCAAGATTAAATGCTGGCCTCATAACGTCGACCCCCATATTAAATATCAGATCTGACTGTTGAAGCCGCATCAGAATACTACTGTATCCTCTATTGGGATGTAGGTAAGACCAGCATCCCAGACTCCAGAGGCGATCCGCAGCTGACCTTGCGTCACTCTGAACCACTAACTCCAGTGGGGGGAGACAGATAAGTGCTTCCTCCGCATTGGTGGGAGTGGTGTGCATAGCTCCTGTGATCCCTAAGCATGCTAATCTTTGGCTCCTGCTTAATTTCCTCTTGGCACTCGCCATCTGACAACCAGGCCACCATACCGAGGATGCAAAGGTGATGGGTGGCCTGATGATAGTGACATAGAGCCAATGAACCACCCTGGGTGTCAGGCCCCATGTCACACCACAGGCCCTCCTGCAGGCCCACATTGAATTTTGAGCCTTCCTCACCTTAACATCCACGTGTTCCTTCCGGGTCAGTCGTGAATCCAGGACCACTCCCAGATGCTTGACTGACATGGAGCAATGCAAGGTAATCTCAATTAAACTGGATTCAAAGAACCCTGGGAACTTCCTTCTTCTAATGAATGCAACAAGCCTAGTTTTGTCAGGATTAACTGACAGACCAAGCTCGCCACACCACACTTCGATGGTATGAAGGGCCCACTGTATGAGCCCAGATACCATATTTGGGAATTTTCCCACCGCTAGAAGACAAATGTCATCTGCATATCCCTGTGAGTAAACACCACCCTAATTGAGACTTGCCAACAGTTCATTGACAACAGGGCACCATAGGAGAGGTGATAAGACCCCTACCTGTGGGCAGCCTCTGGACACCGCAATGCATGTGGAAAATCCCCCAAGAGTTGCTGTGGCCAGACGACCCTCCAGGGTGGTTCTATTCCATCGTACGATGGTATGATCTACTCCATGTCTAGCTAGTGCTGCACACATGGAGTTGTAAGAGCTCCTTCTATATCAAGAAAGATGCCTAAGGCTATCTCCTGCTGGTCAAGAGCCTTCTGAACCCATACCATGAGCTAATGAAGGGTCGTTTCCACAGACTTCCCAGTCTGGTATGCATGTTGGTTGGGATGAAGTGGCTGGAGTGCCAGAATTTCATCCCTTAAAAATCTATCCACCAGCCTCTCCATGGTCTTCAGTAAGACTGCTATGAGACTGATTACGTCTAAAATCCCTAGGTCCACAGTAGGAACTCCTACCAGGCTTAGGTATAAACATTACCTTAATCCGGCACCACATAGCTGGAACGTACCCAGTCGCCAGGCAGGCACAAAAGATCCTGACCAGGTAAGGAATAAGGATCTCCCATCCCTCTTGTAGTAGAGCCGGGAATATCCCATCCATACCTGGACTTTTATATGGGGCAAATGAATCAATCGCCCACCTCACTCTGCGATAGGTAAAAATCCTTGCAGCCACCCGCCAGTCCAAACATTTGGTGCTGCAGGCAGTGGCTGGTGTCACCCCCCCCCCCCAATCCAAGTTTTCCCCTTTGGATTGCATGCGCTGTCCAGAAGGAGCCACCAAAAATCCCAGCCTGATTTTGAGGTCCCTAGGTAGAGCCCTATGTAACCTAGCTGACCTGGGTAAATTATTTACGGAGCTACAGAAAGTCCTCCAAGTCTCTTTGGAAGCCTTATGTACCTCCTTTCTGTATCTCTGTTCAGCCTCTCTAGAATTCCCAACTAGTTGAATTGTTATCAGCCTGGCATCTATTAAAGAGCTCTCTCACTTCTCTTCTGAGGGACTCTAATTCTGATGTCCACCTCAGAAATATTCTACCTTTCCTAACAGGTCTGAGAGGACAGTTATCCTCGTAGGTGGTAATAAGGGCCTGCTGAACCCAATGAATTGCAAGCCCTAATCCAGCTTCATCTTTCATGTTCATCTCGGGTCCCTCTGCAGTTTGTCCCTCAGGCCCTCTCAAAAGGAGCCCCAGTTGGTGCCCCTAGGGTTCCTGATCGGGTACTGGCACAGAGCCCCGTAGAATGAACAGAATATGTCTATGATCTGACAGGGAGGGCTCCAGAGAAACCTCCCAACCAGTGATGCTGTCTAGAAGTCCATAGGACCCCAGGGTAATATCAATCACCTCTTCTTCTTCTTCATCAGTAGGGCCCATAGCTAATGACATGGATGTACTGCAGCCTAGTAGGCTTATTGTACTCACCCTGTCCCCCTCCCTCCCCCGCCTGTTTGGACATTCCCATGTTTGCCGCCAGGTACCTCCACATCTACAACGATGCGAGATATCCCTGTAGTGAAAGGTGGAACTGTGTGGGCAAGAATTGGCTGGTAATTTTGCCTGAAATTGCAACTTCCACATCAATTCAGGGATCTTTTACATGCCACAAATCTGCGACATGGGACCCACGGCTTTACTTCCCTTCTGAAGAAAGGCGTGCTGAGAATTTTTTCGCCCCCACAATTAAGTAGACAGTCTCATTCTCATAGTAACATTCAAGTTCCTCTAACTCCCTTGATGGGGCAGGATCCTCGGAATCACACGGCAGATAAGCAGAACAAACAACTAGCCGCCTTTCTGCCCCATCCTTAATATACTTTACTAGGACTGCTACAAGGTCCCTGCAAGAGAATCGCAGGAGCACCCATACATTCATTTCCCTCACAAGATACAAGCTATAGATCCATCCTTTCCTCCCGTAGAGTACAGGGTATATCCTGGAATATTCAAGCCCCTAATTCAGTCCTCACGATACCACAGTTCCTGTACCATTGCCATGTCTATTCCTTTAATGCCTACTGTTCTGGTAAAAATTCCAGAAGCAGCAATGCTATGCTGCAGGTTAGCCTGAATGAAAGAAATGGTACTAGCCATAGCCTGTTCGGCCTCCTTCTCCTCTTCTCTACAGAGTCTATGGTTGACTGCCTGGAGCAGGCCAAGGTTGGCCGCTGCCAGAGTCCCCAGTAGGAGCCTCCATAAGCATAGCCTTCCTCGCCCGCTTTTTGGCAGCACCACAGCGATTCTTACTAATAACTTGGAGGCCGAGAGTGCTGACCTTCTCTGTCAGGCCCTCAAGGTTCTCCGGACTGAAATTGCCAGGAGCCAAGTGTTCCTACCCAATTAGAGGAGTCTCACCCGCTCCTTGCTCAACTGGATTCTGCCCAGATGCCCCAATTTGTGAAGCCTCTGAGCAGGAACTATTGTCAGAGTCCCTATGTGCGGAGCTCTCCTTATAAATGTGTGCTCCGTTTTGGTCCACAAGTAAGGGTATACTATAAGGTCCACCAAGTAGAGCCCCCATATTTGGTAAGGCTAAATTACCTCTGGGATGTCACCTGGTAACCTAGAGGGTGCTGTTTGAGACAGACTCACCCACTGCCATTCATCCCATAGGCACGGCACTCACACCGTAGGATTGGGGATTGTTTTTTCAAGGTTTACTCCTTTAGATCCATTGTTTTCTGTGTAATAAGGTCACCTCTCATAGGATTTTTTTAGCTTTTCAGTAGCCATGTCAACCTCAAAGGCACTTTTCTCAGGTACTAGTGGTGCTATTGTATGTATTTCTGTCTGCCTAACATCATTAACCCCATGTAAATTCAGTAGCTGGGAGAAGTAGTTCCTCTTCCTAGCCAAAATCCTGTAGGAGTCTGCAACCAAATCACCTTTCTCTTCCTTTACTGTATTAGTTCTAGGCTGGAAACCCTTCTTAAAGTCATTGATGCCCCTTTACAAGTCCCTACTATTTTTAAATTTACTTTTAGTTTCCAAGTTCCTCAAATTTAGCCTTCATATATGCCTTATTTTTATCCTGAAATATCTGCTAGCTTCACGTCTTAAAACTTTTCAGCTTATCTACACTGCTTTAGCTTGGATCTTGTACCCACTGCATTGTAGCCTGCTTCTTTTGATCTAAAAAACCTAAACATTCTTCATCAAACCATGGTTTATGCTGCTTCAATTTGTGCAGACCTAGACTCACTTTAGCTAAGGTCTTGATATTCTCTTTAATGTTCTCCCAATTGCTATTTATGTCCTCACCATCACTTAAGTTCTCCGAAGCTGCAAACCTGTTTGTAATCTCAATCTGATACTGTGTCCTAAACTGCAGCTCATTTAGCTTCCTGAGATTAAATCTTTCCCCCATCAAACTTCTATGTTTCTTGTTTACTTACTGCCAATCTTTCCCTAACTTTTGCAACCACCAGATACTGATCGGTATCACAGTCAGCTTCCCTGAAGCTTCATACATCTAATATACACCATTACCATCTCCTTTATATCAATATATGATTAATCTGGTTATGATTCTTCTCATCAGGAGAGGTCTAGGTGTACTTATGAATGTTTTGGTGCAGGGACATTGTGCTCTTAACAACTAGATTTTTTGATGTGGTGAAGTTTATTATTCTCACACCATTATCATTACTATCCTTACGTAGACTGTCATTCCCAGTTGTTGGTTTGAAAATATTCTCTCTCCCCACTTTTGCATTAAAATCTCATATGTTACTTAGGAAAATGATGAAAACCCTTCCCTAATTCCTCATAAAAACTGGATTTTAAATCATCACTTTTCTCCTCCCTTGGTGCTTGCACATTCAAATCAATGATGTTACATCAGCAACCTCTAAGAATCGTATATGACACCCTGTTGCTAACAAACTCTACTCACTTAAATGCTGATACTGTTCTGTGGTGTACAAAAAAATCCTCTTTGCAATTGATGATTTCCATTTCCTTTTCCATAGATAAAATTATAATCCCCTGCTCTTCCTGTGCCCCTTTATCCCATCTAACCTCCTGCACACCCTCTAAATCAAATTTCTATCTTGCTAATTCCCTGGCTGCTGCTGTAAATGAACCTGCCCTAAGCAGGCTCCTAACATTCCACGTACCAATTCTCAGGTCCCTTTCCTGTTTCTGAGGTCATACCAATGTATCAGTCCAGGTCTGATGCTTGCTGTCTGAATGTATTGGAACAAGAAACGTTTTTACTGTGAGAAGTTGTTAGCACCTTGCCTAACCCCGAAAGCTGGAGGAACACCCCTTGTCAGCTGTCCACGACTTCTTATTCAATATATTCGCAGCTTCCCTCCAAATTGTAGGCCATACCTCCATCCGCAACCTGAGGACGCGCCATGCTGTGGTGACAGGGACCCACCTATCTGGAAGGAGAATACTGCGTTGAAATTCTGCACACCCCTGCACCCAGTTGTACGAAGGCAAACATTATTTTAAAGAATGTTTTTGCGACATCAAGTTTATTGATACTTTATGCTGTTTATCTTTGTCAGTGTCTGCGAAACAGTCAGTCAGGACAGGAGCACGTGGCAGGCTCTTGTGCACATGGTAATGAAACTTTGGGTTACATACAATTTGGGGAATTTCTTGACCAGCTAAGGAATTGTTAGCTTTCAAGAAGAACTCTGCTCCACAGAATGAGTGAGTGAGTTAGGTAGGTAGGTTGGTTGGTGAGTAGGAAGTAGGTAGATTGGTGTGTAGGTAGGTAGGTAGTGCAGTTTGTTGGTGTGTATGTCTGTCTGCCTGTCTGTCAGTCTGTGAAACAACCTTCAGATTTTTAAAAGGAGACATAAGGCAGTGGAAACAATAGGAGCTCAGTTTTCTGGCAGTAACTGCAATAGTTATTGGTCATTGTGGCGTACAGTGTATGTGAATACAAAGTTGTAAACAAGCCAAATGGGCAGTGATATTTCCTGGATGATCAACCACGTGAATTTGGATTTCATGTCCAGCATTGCAGAGTTTCTCTGGTTGCTTCACTATGGGATGATATGTATGGCATGAACTTTATGTACATGTTCAAGTCACCCAACAAGATTTCATGGATATTGTTGCCATGTAAGCTTCAATCCTTGAACAAAATATTGTTAACTGGAATCAATACTTGGCATCATTTGTCACATCTGTTAATCACACTTCACCTATATGTACTCTGTGACTGACATAATTTCGTATAACCTGCAGCTCATGTAAAGAATGTGGTCACTACAGTTTTACATCAGTCATGTTACTTGCTCATAACGTATGTTGGAAATGGTTGTAATAATATTTATATGCAGAGTGATTTACCTCCTTGGTTACATTACTTGAATGCATTATTAATTGACCAACTTATTATCTAGTTGACTTACTCCCTGGCATAATGTATTCCTCCAAATGTTGATATGTATTCATAGGTTCATGTGATTTTACTGTTGTTATGGAATGAAAGGTTCTTTGCCATTACCACAAAAGATGAGACAGTATAGTACATATCTTCACAGTCAATTTCTGTAAGATCCATTTTAATATAATCCAACAATATATGCCTGATTTTCCAAGTGGTCTTCTTCCCGTCAGTGTTTTTGACCAATAATCCACATGCTCTTCTTTTCTTGCCTTATGTGGTATAGAGCCCACACATCTCCTCTGTACTACAGGGTGGGGCAGAAACCATTAAATGATTAATAACTTGAAAATGAACACTTTAATAGAAAATTAAATCATAACTAGCTAAACAATGGTACGCAACATGGAAAAGCATTACGTTTTCAAGTCACTTTTTGAAGATAATATCACTCAGGTGAGCTCCATTGGAGCAGAATGCTGAGGACTACGCTGAAATGCATGTGCCACTCGGCGCACATTTTACAGTGTTCGTACAGTTCGAGGGCGACCAGGAGGCTTCTTGTTGACAATGGATGCAGTAGTCCTGAATTGTGTAACCCAGTTCAATATTGTTTGGCATCTCAGAACCTTTCCATTCCTCCCAATGTCAAAACGTCATCGAAAAACATGCTGCGTTACAGTAGTGGAATCATTGTTTTTAAAAAATGTTTCCGCAGCAAATGCTCGATGCTCTTCCAACCAATGCTGCATGGTGACTGAAGGCTTGAAACCACTCTACCCAGCAATGTGTGTTTCACTGCGCCACCTACAAAGATGTCAGCATGGTGCTAAATTTAAATCATCTAATTGTTTCTGCCCCACCCTGTATAAATATCATAATTCATTTCTTTTAGTTTAGAATTAGGCATGATTGTATGCAGACATTATTTTATGCAACAACTGACACACGTCACTTCCTGTCAACTCACTGTACTCAAAAATTTGACATACAGTGAAAAAGTGTTTATTAGGTGTGATGTTTGTGTGGAAAGCCAAGGAAAACATTTCCAATACCACCTTTTTTAAATTTAGTGAGTAAGAAACCCAACATTGACTGCAGTACATTGAACTAAAACACATGGACTCCAACTGACAGGAAATTGGAGCAGTAGCAATCACTGTGGTGCATCTGTTTTGTGAAATGGTGTGAGTTAAAGTGATGTAAGTTTTCAGATAAACTAAAGTCCTGCTATTAATTGTCATAGATTGTTTAGTATATATATTAGGTTGCTTGTTTCTTAGAGTGGTTCAGATAAGGAGGATACTCAACGCCCAGACCCTTCTGCCCTGCCCCCATTAGCCTTTAAGAGAGACCGGGGTCACACAATTTCAGTCATGTCACCAGTACGGAAACCTCGACTAGACTGGAATCCTGTAAACAAGGACAGCTCACCTCGTGGCAAGGATGCTTCTCGCTCTGGCATAAATCCCAGGTAAGGGACAGAAAAATTTTGGAAAGTTTGATATTTTGCACGAGGAACTTTTATAATCCTTCCCAATGGCATGTTCCTTTACAGATCATTTTTAATTACTTATACTGATGAAGATTTAGAAAGAAAGGAAGGAATGCCAAAAAATGATTTGCATTTTGTTGGTGAAATAGAAGGAAGCTTGTGACCAAAATGTGTGTAATTACAATATGTAACATTCCTTAGCATCTGTGTCATAAGAAACCTGGCAACTTTCTTGTAATTGGTTGAGGTGTTACTCCATTGGTGAATGACTCATATATTCAATTTAAGCTGTTCACTTGGTAATTTTATGCAGGGCTGTACAGCCTGTCAGCATTATCTTATCCTGGTAATCAGAACATTACATTTTATAATATATGCTGTCTATAATAATAATAATATATTTAACTGCAAATGGGATGTCGCCTGGTGGCAGTGGTTATATGCATGTACATAAATATAAAATAAGGATCTAAGAAATTTAAGTCAGGAGGGCTACGTGAGAAGCATGCAGTAGCAACTTGGAGTCTTGGGAACCATCTTAGCATTCGCTGTTAGACAAGGGAAACCACGAAAAACCTGTGCCAAGGTGGCCGGTTGCAGGACCTTCCGGATATTGACTTATAGCCAGCAATCCAGCAACTAAAGTATGTAAGACAGCAGTACACACATAGTAAAACAATACACATAGGGTAACAAAAATAAACATAAGTTAATAACTCAATACACAAAAATCAACTACAGTTAACAGCAATGCACATAGGAAAAGCAACACAAGGGGAAGAAAGTACTGCACCTAGTTTCTAATATTGCTACTCCACAGGTAATACACACCAATTTTAACATGACCTTCACTTCACTTCACCACCCATAAATACCCTTCATGGTGCGACCCGATTTACCCCCCTTCACTACACTTCTAGTTAATTTTCAACACACATTTCCTTCAGTTCACCACATTAATCACTTTTCTAACCTTCTTTCTAAAAGCATTTGGTTTTCAGGGGATAGTCCCTAAAATTTCTGCAGGTAACTGTTTCCAGAGTCAGATGGTCCTGTTTACAAAGGAATATTTCCTGATATCCGTCCTTTGCCTCCTGTTCCTGATTTTCCGTTCATGATCAACCCTGCTCAGATAGTTGGGCTGTTGTAATCTGTTACCTATAGCCTTTCACGCCCGTTCTCCAGAGTAAATTTTGAAGAGAGCACATATATGTGATATCTCTCTGCGCTGTGACAATGTTTCCCAGTTTGATTTGTTCGTATGATATGCAAACTTAGCCACTTTCTTTTGCACCCTGTTTAACATGTGTATTTGTCCCTCCCTGTACGGATCCCAGCACACAGCCCCATATTCAAGAATCGGACGTACTGGTGTCATGTAGGCTAAACTTTTGGAGTATGCGCATTATGAAATATAGTGCCTTCCAGGCCTTTTTCACAGTGTACTTGACATGATCAGCCCAGCCTATGTCGCTGCGTAAGATTATTCCCAAGTATTTGCAACTGCTTGCTTCTGGAATTAATTAATCCCCTAACATCGAATTTAGTGGGTCCTTCACCCGGGCCCTCATAAAGTGAACTGCCTTACATTTACTTGGATTTATTTTCATTGCATTTTCAGCCGCCCACTCCTCCACCCTGTCCAGATCTTTCTGCAACTTTTCAATGTCCTCATTTTAATAATTTTTCTATATATTACACAATCATCAGCGAAAAGTCTAATAGCTGACACAGTGTTTCTCCAAATATCATTAATGTAAGCTAGAAACAGAAGAGGACCTAATATGCTCCCTTGTGGTACACCAGATGTTACTCTTACTTTCTCCGATAATTGCCATCATACTCTGACTCTCTGCGTGCGACTCAGAAGGAACTCCCTTACCCATGTGAATACCCTCGAATCCACGCCCAAGTTTTCAGTTTTCATGAGCAGCCAATCATGCTGAACTAAATCAAAAGCCTTCGAAAAATCGATTACAATAGCGTTGATCCTGTTTCCGTTATCCATAGAGTCTGCAATGTCCTGGCAAACCATGATTACTTGACTTTGCACGAATATCCCGGCCTGAATCCATGTTGACCCTTGTATAACCAATCATTCTTATCCCAGACTTGCCTTATATATTATGCTGTTATGTGTTCCATAGGCTTGCAAACCACTGAAGTTAAGCTGACCGGTCTAAAATTTGTGACTAATGATCGATCACCCCCCTTGTGAACAAAAATCGCTATGGCTCTTTTCCAATCAACTGGCAGAGTACCATTATTCATTGTTATGTCAAGTAATCACGCAAGGTATGGAATCATGGCTTCCACATCCAGTTTTAGGATTTCTCCAGAAATACTGTCTGGTCCTATTGATTTGTTTTTTCTGATCGCTGCTGTCCTTTTCCTGCTGATTTTCGTATCAGTGGTGAGGGGTTCACCTGAGTTGGCGCACTGTATATGTTGGATGTTATCCTCGCTACTGAATACTGATGAATATTAGTAATTAAGAGAATTAGCCTTTTCTATCAGATCTATGATGGGCTGACCATTACAGTCTTTGGTGGCAGGAATGTTTTCCTTGTATCTTTTTACACATTTTTACATACTTATAGAACTAAGGCCAGCATTTACCTTCATTGTTTAATATTGATCTAAAAAAGTCTCTTGTGCCTTTTTTTTTTTTTCGGCTGCAAGCAACTGCTTGGATAGTCCTGTAGGTGATGCTGTCCTAATTTTCTTCTATTATATGCCTTTCTGACCTTTTTCTTTAACATTTAACTTCCTTGCTGTAGTATTCAGGGTCAGGGTTTTTCTAAGTAGTTTATGTGGAACAAAACATTCGATGCTCTCAGATACTGTGTCCTTGAAATTCTTCCATATCTTCTCCACACTACTACCATTGCTTGCCCATATTCCAAATTTATCCCGGAGGAGGTTTTGTAGGCCTAAAACATCTGTTTTGTTGTACACTGGAACTAACTTTTCTACCTGAGATACATAATTTTCTTCCAATTCAACTTTCAGTTTTACCCCATGATGATCACTGATCCCCTGTACTATACTGCTAGTAGTGAACGAAATTTCGGGCCGGACAAGGTAAACATCTAGCAATACATCCCCTGGGGTTGGGCTATGTAGTACCTGAGTGAACCTGTTTTCCCATACCAAACTATTTATAAATGCTTGAGTTCCACCATAATAACCCACGTTTCCATCCCAATCTGCATAGGGTAAGTTCAAATCACCCCAATGATGCTACGCTTTGTAGAATTTCCTGTTTAACCAGTTTGGGCTGCTAATCTTTCCATAACTCACATGTCATCATATGGAGCTCTGTAGATACATACTATTTCCTAAGAAATTTTGGGTCCGTGCCTTTCACTTCAATTGCTGTCATCTCAAAATCCTAATCCGCCCATATCTCCCTGCAATCGATGTAGTTTTTAACACAAATGAACACTCCACCCCTTCGAGTACACCTGTCTCTCCTAAAGGTTGAGTAATCGTCCCTAAATACTTCATCATTGTTAATTTTCTCTCTATGCCTATGATCACATCCATATTATATGGGTCAACCAAATTCCAGAAATCTAAAAACTTATTGAGAATACTCGTGCAGTTTACCTGTAGTAAAACCAGTGGTTTACCCTCTAACTGTGGTGACCCTGCCAAGCCCACACATTCCTCACTTGACACAACTTCTGACTCTCTCATTGCCGGGTTCATCGTGCCACTCTCTCTGTCGTCTTCCAGGTCAGCATCGAATTTTCTTGGGTAGAAGTCTTCCACATCCTTTCAGATGTCCCCTCACTGGAAGTGTTCAGCATCAGATGTCAATCCATCTTCTTTCCTCTGCTGCCTAGTCCAACAACTCTGGAGTGTAGCTGGCTTAGTCATCTGGCTCCTCTACGGTTTATATGTAATCTGTCCCTGGTGAAATACCGATCACTTTAGATCATTTGTACCTACATGAATTGCAACTGTATCTGGGGTTCCTAGATCCCTGTTATCCAAAACTCTGTGAAGGTGCTCCTTTCTAATTCCAGGGAAGCACTCTGCCTTCATATTATTTTGACCTGTTCCCACATTTCTTATTATCATATCCCCCACAACTGAACATTGTTCGCCTTCTTGATGTTCCTGCACCGTGTCATGCCTGCCAATTTCACTTCCAGATGCCACTACTCGTAATTGTTCTTCCAGGTTTTTATTCTTCAGTTTCAGAACTTCAGTTTGAATCAGAGCATTTCGAAGTTTCTCCTCTGGTAGGCAAACCTATCCCATTTACACCTTTCACAGTTCCACTGTCTGCCAATTGAGCCTTAACGTTTCCACAGCTGTTGTGAAACCATGTCCACACATGTCGCACTGTGTTCCCGATTTTAGACTTCTTTCGCACCCACTACACATAACTTGCATAAAGCTGTCACCCTCCACACCAGATCCAGGATTTTGCTCTACTCCGCCAGTAACTAATAGTACCACCAAAACTGCTGCGCACGGTCACGTATTTACTAAGTAACTTCTCACTTGTATGTCACTCTTACTGCCTTGTGCACACCATCCAGTCCTGGCAGCCCAGGTACCCACACAGGTATGGTGGACCTCAAGGTCACAACCCATTATTTAGAGCATGCTCCAAGAACATGTCTGCTGTCAACAATCCTCCAAACCAGACTGTAGGTACTGTTTATTTCATTGTTTAACACAGTGATATTTTAAGTATCAAAATGTTTTATTATTGTTAAATGTCAGGTAGAAGAAATGTAGAATTCTATCAAAAGCAGTAATTAGTGTCTTAGTGTTGAAGCTCTTCATTAAGCTGAAAGTCAACAAGATTAATATTTTCACTCCCAGAAGACTTAAGCTGTTATCATCTTGGTCACCAAACCAAAACTGTTATAAATGTACCAAAAGCAAATGCAAGTAGTAAAATAACATTAAAATCCCTGTTTTTATATGTATTGTCTGATGGGTGACACTTGAGAGTTGATTACATAGTTCAACAGGAAACCCATACATATAATCATCAAAATGGGGTAAGGTTAAATTGCACTGTGCATGCACATTTATGAATCGCTTTATGTTTTACAAATTACTATACATTGTTGGCGTGTTGTTCCAGTTTTGTATTTCTTCAGCTTTATCACACTGCACACTTCGGCAGTACCTCAGAGAAGCCATTACTGGTACCTCATAGCCTGGCAATTGAACGTGCAATTAAGAACTTGGATCGAATTCCACCATATGAGACCCACAAGGTCGGGGTCATATATGTGGGACCAGGACAGGCTTGCAATGAGGCAGAAATTCTTCGTAATCAGTTTGGGTCTCTACGATATGCTGAATTTTTACAGGTTAGGTGTATTATTAATTTCTTACTAAATTTTCTACAGAATAACATACTGATAGCATACTGCAGTATAAGAGTTGCTTCAACAGTAATGTTCTATAATGGGATGTCCACAAGGATGAGTGTCATTTGATGAAATGTCATTATAATAGTATTAAGGATACAGGAACTCTGGGGCAATGATGTTCTAGAATGCAAAAGATGGCAGCTGCATAACTCTGTGTTAGCTCTTTGTTTAATGGCAGTAACTACTGAACCATTGGAGCTAGGTATGTAAACATATTCACTCACATGTCTGAGATCACCTGTCTGCATATTCTTTGTTCAGACTACCTTGTCCACCAGATATTTCTCTTTCAGAATGCACTTTAAATATGTACTTTTTACATGCCACTATATGGTGCACTGGCAGTTCCTTGGAGACATGTAGATTATTTGCTGTTTATTTCTTTGCCTTCAAATTTTGCATACTCAAAGAATATTTGTTGCTGTGCCACTAGCAGAGGTGCAGAGAGTGAAAGTATCAAATTTGGTGTGGAGTCAGATCATATACATACCTACAAAGTCAACAGTGAAATATTTTTTGTAAGTCAGCCATGGTACACATGGTGACACTGCAAATTGTAAGGTTCTCTGACAAATTTAACATAGCAAACAGTCTTTTATTTTGGTACTCTAATAGTGCTGTTGCAGAAGTTATTATATTTTTTGTGGGTTTTTCTGGGAAATGAACTCACATAAAAACATGTTATTAAAGAAATGTGAATATTGAGGCTTGGATTCTAATCATTGCAGAGTCTGGGGACCCTCATCAAACTGAAGGATGCAGATCCTCAGAATATCTTCTTGGGAGGCCTGGACAGTAATGGGAATGATGGAAAGTTTGCCTACATTTGGCAAGATGATGTCATGCAGGTAGATGCTGTTCTCTGTTTACTCTTGCAGGCCCCTCCCCCCCATCCCCCCATTTTGAATATGAGGTTTAGGGTCATTTCTTTTACCCCCTAATATGCTCTTTGATTGAAACTGCCAACAAAGTGTGATTGACTAATTAGTCAACATTTGTAACACGGGTAGGGGTTTCTGTACTTTTTTATTAAACTTGAAGTGTCATTACCATATTCAAAAGTGTGTGTCACAGAAACCTGCCCTGAGCTAGATTAATTCAATGCACCTCATCATAGTCTATTTCTTAGGTTCAATTTTAATATCTTGCTTCTGTCTATGCTTAGGTCTTTCAAGTAATCTCCACCCTTCACATATCTCTACCAAAATATTTCTTGCATTTATGGTCTATTAATAAGAAATAATGTTAAGTTAAAATTCTTCATTTCAGGTGACTTTCCATGTGGCTACATTAATGCCAACCAAAGAGACTGATCCTTCATGCAATGGTAAGAAGTTACACATTGGCAATGATTATGTTATCATTGTCTACAATGAAAGTGGTGAAGAATATAACATACAGACAGTAAAGGTGAGAACTGAATTTCATTTGCCTGTGTTGTCTGAGAAGGTGTGAATATAATGACTGCATCTTTGCATTCTTGTCTGGTACTGCAGCCCCATTCAAGGCCCAACTGCCTCAGTTTTACTCTTCCATTGTTTCTGGACTAGCCTTTTGGCCTTCCAGCCTGTGATTGCTAGGATTTTTATATCTTATTCTGTGCTAACTAATCATCTTGTTGAAGGTCATCTCTTCCTTGTACCCTTTGAGTTTGTACAGCTTATTTTCTTGACAGGGAGGTTCATATTGCAAGTGTACCTGCCATCTCACTACTTTAGTTTTTACTACTTGCATTATTATAATACTTACAAAACTGACACAGTCCCTGGCCTTACTTGTTACAGTATGTATTATTGTCATTTATTGGGTCATTTATTTTCCTGAGAATCAGTATGATATTTTCAACTTACCGCATGTCATAAATGCCCAGCTTTCAGTACCAGATAGAGGATGGCCCTGTTGAGGAATGTACTTTAAAAATTGTGGTTTTTATATTAAGTGTGATTTTAACTGATTTTCTGAACAATAAAATACTTATGTACTGTTATCAGTATGATTGATTTCCAGGTTTAGGTTATTAATACATGTGCCATGATATTTCAACTCATAACAAATGTGCAATATGTTCACGGTTTAATGACCAAAACTGAAATACTCAATCTTAAATTGATTCATACCATTAGATAATTGCAATAATAAAAAAGCACCAATTATCATTCAAATTCAAACAACTTATAGTGCTGTAGGTCTTCTTACTATGTTTGGATATATGTACTGCCTGATGATGGCAGGTTTCATTCGAAACATGTTGTAAGCAAATTTTTCATATATATGTATATATGTGTGTGTGTGTGTAGATAACTAATGATGTTTATTTTATATATATAATAAACATCATTGGTTGTGTTTGATAGTGCCTTTATATTATTATTATTATTATTAGATACTCAAGTTTAGTCAAGTATCACAGTTCTCAGTCAGTAGCTTTAAATTCCAGAGAGAGCACAGACTTTTGAACTTTAGCATTTGTGTAACTCAATAGCTCAGTAACTAGGAGTTATTTCTATTAGAGTGTGGTGGCCAGAGTGTTATGGAGTGCTAAGAGGATTATTTCTTTCTAATGCTAAGATTAAGAATGTGTGGAGCCTTCCATTTACTTCTCCTGCATGACATTATGAATGGGTAAAATTTTCCTTTACTTGTATGTTTACCTAGTCAGTACTGGTAACACTCGGCCACTGATACATTGTCTGACAAAGGATGTGGAGTTGGATTGCCTGTTTGTTACAGTGCCAATTTAACTATGCTTGTGTGGTAATTCAACCATTGGACCATGGTACAAACCAGGTGATAGTGAAGACACGAGAAGATTTAGCAGAACATATTGGACACAGTGAACCCAAGATTGTGTCAGACCAGAATCTGGCCATCTTGGCTAGGCAGCTAGCCCTACATGCAAATGTGAGTAGTGAATTTGCTCTACCAACTTGTGTAGAAGTATCTTCAGTGTTAAAAGATGAATGTGTGAAAGTTGAAAACTATAATTATAGCAGGCAGTTAACATCAGTCAGTAAAAACTGTATGTATGTATGTATGTATGTATGTATGTATGTATATATATATATATATATATATGTATATGTAAAAGAATGGAAAGCTACAACCTAGGTTGGAGTACACAGTTTTCCCATGCACTCCACACATACTACTTAGTTATGAAGCCATACTGATGTGGGGTTCCTTATGAAAATTATCATATCTCTGCAACATTTTGTTAGGACCTTTAATGTCACATCTGATAAAAATCTGTCAGACAGTTCTGAAGTGGAAATGTGTATAAAAGTTGGAGTCAACAGTTAGGGAGACATAATGTTGATCTTGTTTGGTATCCTCAATTCCTGTAGTATCTGTATGGTTTTTTGTCTGTCAGCAGAGTCAGAAGCTTGCTGAAAATCAATAAACAGTACATGCATTTCAATTTTATAACATTTCTCTAATATTTGTCGCATTATAAATATGTTGTCCATAGTTGACCTGTTTCTCCTAAACCCATTCTGCTCTTGACTCAACAAATCTTCTGCATATGTTTTCAATCTGTTATTTGTTGCTGTTGCTAAGATCTTATATGCAGTATTAAGGAGTGAGATTCCTCTATAGTTGGAACATTCAGATTTCTCTCCTTTCTTATATATTGGACATATTATTGACTTGTTCCATTGATTAGGCATTTTTTCAGATCTCCATATATTAAGAATACGTTCATGTATTCTCTGGGTCACTTGTGGACCTGCAGCATTCAAGAGTTCAGCATTAATGTTACCAGTTCCTGGCATTTTCATTCCTTAAGGTTTCTTATGATTTCTTGTATTTCTTACGGTATTGACTCTTCTATTTCTTCATCGAATTAGTCATATGACTCATTTTCATAAAATTCAAATTGTTTTGCACTCTGTTCTCATTTAAAATGTTCATTCCACTTATTTAGTATCCCTTTTTCATTTGTCAATACTGATCCATCCTGAGCTTGATATTTCTATTTCTTGGTTTATAAGTTTTAGTTAATATTTCCAGTTTCTTATAGAACTTTCTATATTCATTCTTTCCATTTTCGATTTGTAGTTCTTTAATCTCATTATTTATCATTTCTTTTTTCTTATCTCTAAAGTTTTTCATGTAGAATGCTTAAAATTATGGGAATGTACACAAAACATATACAAGTTTTTCATGTAGAGTATTAAAATTATGGGAATGAAAGTAAAACAGTTACATAGTCACAATGCTGACAGTTAAATCCATGATTCTTCACCTTTAGTTTGCCCACACACCATGAGTTTGCATCTTTCAGATTTAAAATTTTGTTAAAACACCTCAGTATTGTTTTGGACCTGATTTCCTAACTAGTTGCTAGCACCAACATAAAAATGCTTGACATGGCCTTTTATTACTACATTGATCTGTCATGAGCCTTGTAACTGGCTTTATCTACATAGTCCACTCATTGACCAGTGTGGCAGATGACACACATTACAGACCAGCCACATATATCGTGCAGTGTGAAACACCTTCCAGATTAATATTTTGGAAGTGAAGGCATCATTTCATCAAGGTTTTAAGGCTTGTAGTATGTGCCATGGGAAGGTAGACTTTATGAGTTCCATCCCAAATGCCTTGCTTACCACCTCTTGACTTCCTTCTCTTTCAGCTAGCATCTATGATATCATACAGCTTAAAGGCTCAGGGACAAGATCCATATGCTTCCAACTGGCTGGAACGTTTACGAAAAATAAAACGGCTGCGTACTAAAGTGCTGCAAGAGACAGCAGCAGCCACAAGTGATAGCAACTCAATGGACACTGAGCTTCTGACATCTCCGCGTTCTGCAAGGAGGGTCCACATGGATGATTTCACAGAGTATACATAAACAATATAAATATGCTGCTTATATTTACAAAGCAAAACACTGTAAAATTATACACAGTTGGTCCCAAAGTATGGATGTATACATGGCTGTATATTCATGTGTGATTTTGGAGATTAAAACTAGCCCATGTGGAGCTTTCATATAATGTTAACAGTTAAGCTACAGAGTATATGTAACTACATGGCAGAAATGTTTGAATCAAGAATGATTAATCCTTTCATATTTCTTCATTCACTCTGGTAATGAAGGTACATAACAGAGGTAAGAGGTGATAGTTATTTAAATTTCAGTTCGTCATAAGTGTGTGACAGTATTATTATTCTCTCCTCTACTTTCATTTCATTAAAATTGCAATATTGTGAGGTGATATAGAAACTGTAAACACTCAGACTACATATTTTGGAGCCCATATAGAACCACTCTGATCTTTAGCTGTGTATGTGTTTTGTTTGAGTAAGTTTTGCCCATTAGGGCAGGTATTAAACCTGTAACATCTTTTCATGCGGTCCATATTCCACGCATTAGTCAAATGAATACAATATCAATAACAACAAATGCACAGTAGTATTTTGATGTAGTTTTATTACAAGGTATCATCTGACATATTTCAGCCATTTATGAGACCATTTACAGGGAGGTATAAACAAGAATACAATTACAACTAAAAAAGTGTCAGAACCATTCCAACATTAAAAATGATCATATAATCAGAGTATAAATTGACTAGTTCAAAGGTAATTATTAAAGTACATTTAAAATACAGAGATAAAATATTGTTGTGACATATACCATTTTTTTATAGATGGAGTGCGTAGAAGGTGCAGCGTAGTGAACCACCATCCGAACAAATTAATTGTGATATAAACAGTACAGTTAAGCACTGTGAGCAATCACCTGTAGTGTTTGCTACATTGCACCTGCTGTGCACACCATCCATTAAAACATGGTATGTCACAAGAATTTTATATCTCTATATTTTAAACTTATTTTTAAAATTACCTTTGAAATATTCAATTTATACACCGATTATATGATTATTTTCAAGTGTGGAATGATTCTGACACTTTTGTAATTGTAATTGTATTCTTATTTATACCTCCCTGTAGATGGCCACATAAGTGGCCCAAACATGTCAGAGGATGTCTTGTAATAAACGTACATTAAAATACTATAGGGCATTTGTTGGTATTGATATTGTATTTATTGCAACATCTTATATAATATGGTTGTTGTTTGGCTGTCGTATTTTGAGTTTCATTTCCTCTGTAGCTCTGCTGTTATGCAACAAGATTTTGCACAATGAATAGTTATGTATCCTTGCTGTAAATACTGTATGCCTGTATGTAATTGGAGTGGAGGCCTATTATTCAGTTCAGTGAAACATAAAAACATGGCAAGTCCCTACAATGAGTGAGAAGGTAAAACATCCATACACAATAATGAATGTATTTAAATAAACACAGAATGGGATATATGAAAAAGGTGAAGTTCACCCTAGAACAGGCCATGACAGCCCAGAGGGGGTACACCTGTACTCTTTCTTTAACCTCGGTGCTAGAGGGGGTGAGTGTATAACGCCATGTTCCATCTGCCTTACCCCAGGAATAACCTAGTACAAATTGTGTAGGAGGCTAGATGGGTCCCAGGGTCAGTTTGGGTGAGTGCAGACAATCAGGCCTCCCACCAGGATTCGAACCCTGGACCATCCAGCCTGTAGCAAATTGCTACACTGACCACTTTGTAAAAACGTATACATACAAGACAACTAAGCCATCTTCCCCTTGTTCAAAATGAATATGAATCTTAATGGAGAGAATTCTCATAGAAATTTATGAAGAAGAACATGAGCTGGTGGATGTAGTTAATAAGCAGGTTATTATTTTTTTTTAAGTAGAATGGGTTGACAGCACTATTGTTGGATGACAGATGTGTAGTGCAACCATTTATAGGACAATTTTGAAAAACCCAAAGTGTCTGTTGAGCTGTGTAAAATTCATTCAGGTAACATATGGTTTACAGCTTTCAGGTGTTACACTGCTGTTTCAAATGTTGTGGGTGCAGTAGTCACTTGCAGTGGGGATGGTGAACATCTGTGGTGCTAAAGTGAGATTCCATGTTTTGAGTCTTGTAATTACTATCACAGACATAATTGGGGTGAGGGAAATGAGATGTGTGCATACCATTGTTCTCATACACAGATTAATGTGTAATTCAGTTCATCATATGACCTTATCGGGATTAGGTTTCTGTGACTGTGCATCGTGAGCAAGTTGTGAAGAGAGAGAGAAAATTAACAAGATGCATCAATCAGATATTTATTATCAACACTGTCTCAACATGTTTCGGGCATCATTATGCCTATCTTCAGGAGAACAAAGACTGTGTGTTACTGCATGTGGTGTGCTGCGCTGTAACAAGGGGGTAAAAAAACGTAGATATTAGCCGTAACGTCTTTTTTGTTGGGTAGTGTGTAGTAAACCTAGTTGGGACCACGTGTGTATATGCGAATGTCATGTGCAAATGGGTTGGACTGGTATCTGCCTTGTACGTTTTTCAGGTCTGGTGTATCGGGTGCGGGTGTTCTGATGCGTGTGTTGTGCCTGTTTGATGGGAGGGGTGTGTGGTGCAGGTGTTATTAGGTGCACTAGGGGGAGTACGCCAGTGATGGGCAGGTTGGTATAGGGGGTGGAGATTTAATGCGAAATTGGCTACATACCTGGTTCTGTGGATGTGGTTGGTGGCGGTTGTGGGGTGCTGCGTTGTAGGGTGCGAGCACTGTGAAGGTTACTGTTCGACTAGCAGGGTCATGTAGGGTGGTGGAAGGGGTTGATGGCCATTTGGAGTAGTGGGTTGGGTTTGCTGGGGTTTTGTTCGGAAACAAGCCTTCCAGATTTGTGAAATACTTGTATGAAGAACTGTTCATATGGGGTTAATAAGGAGGTGTTTTTGACGGGTTTTAGAGGGTCATTTTTTTCTCCATGGGGCCGTATTCATGCTGATTGTTGAGGATATGGAGGGCATATGCAGATTGTGGGTTGTTATTCTTTATGTAGCGAGTGTGCTCTTTGTAACGTTGCTTTAGGTTCAGGCTAGTCTGACCCACATATGCCTTGTTGCATGTCATACATGTGAACTTGTATGACATGCAACAAGGCGTATGTGGGTCAGACTAGCCGGAACCTAAAGCAACGTTACAAAGAGCACACCCGCTACATAAAGAATAACAACCCACAATCTGCATATGCCCTCCATATCCTCAACAATCAGCATGAATACGGCCCCATGGAGAAAAAAATGACCCT
>Ga0136643_10002029_pt1 | contig 25697 bp, 13 predicted proteins | sample TergutLab28metaG_FD_96883 | JGI IMG/M metagenome (GOLD analysis project Ga0136643, IMG submission 96883) | Labiotermes labralis P1 segment gut microbial communities from Petit-Saut dam, French Guiana - Lab288 P1 (version 3) (version 3) | ecosystem: Host-associated > Arthropoda: Insects >... | reverse complement strand
GAAAGCATTAAATTTGTTTCAAACAGGAGAACACAATAACAGCATATGAAGATTATACATTTTCCACCTAATGCCTACAAAAATATAAAGTTACCGAAATACCTGTGTGCATACCATTCCCCCCTCCAAGCTGTAATTGACAAGTGTTTAGTAGAACTTAACTTTTCAGATGACACAGCATTAATTCCAAATTCAAAATTGCATCGTCTTTACATTTGCAAGTAATGTGTACATAGGAGGAATGATATAACAGTTACGTATGCAGCATACACTTTGAAAAATCTCATTACTAGTATAGGCTGATGTATGTCTGCCTCTTCCTTTTATTACAGGCTGTATCACACTTGTCATTTCTTGGATTTCCCTTTTGTTCGCAACAGTGGAGTTTAACATGGGTGGTGTTAATCTGAGGCATTTACTATGTTGGTACATTTCTGACTTGGATTCTTCTCACTTCTTCAGCAATCATATGTCTTTTCTGAAGTGTCCTCACTTTGTAGGGTGCAACATGGCAAGGTTCAATGTGCAGGCCTTATATATAATAAATAATAATGGGACAACAGGAATAACAACATATAATAATACTAATAACACAACTCTGAAATGCCAAACTACACAAAGTGAAGCGAACAGGATGATATATGATTCTACTAAGATCCACAGAGCATACTTTTGAGGTTTTCCACTTATGCCTCCCCTTTACCTTTACACCTCATTTGGCCAAGGTGTGGCAACATTGCATAAATACAAATGGCCGTGACAGTAAGGCAGGTTAGTGCTATTCTGTATTTCAAATACATCACATTACTTGTGCTATTTCTTTTGTAAGAAACATATATTTCAGGAATATTTTGGGTTAGGCTCAATAATTCTGGGTGATTGACATGGTTAACCGACACTTTGAGGAATGATGCATCTAATATAATTATATTTTGTTCATGTGGACAATTTATGGGGACCAAAAAAAATTAGTGATCCTTGTGGAAAAACAGTGTGTAAAAAAGCAATTAATGAATGATTCGCTGTCTTCATACTTGCAATAGATTTCCATTAACTTGCCACTGATCAGTGGGCAAGCAGCAAATTTCTGGAGGTGGCATGTTGGTATTAACAGGTTTAATTCCATGATATTTCATTTTATCTGTCAAGAACAGAAGTTCAGCAATTAATCACAAGCTTCTCGCTGCACAGATCATGATTCAATCCCAAAGCAGCCCATATGGGATTTGTGGTGGAAAAATTATCCCTGGCACAGGATTTTCTCAGAGTACTTCACTTCTTCCATGTCATAATTTCACTGTTGTTCCAATATTTATCTTATTTGTTAGTTTACCACTGATGCTGTATAATCTTCACAGTTGACAGGGTCATTAAACAACAGACTATAGAAAAAGCAGCAAAAACTGAGGACCCATGGAGTGTGTTTATGAGCAGTTTAGCATTTTTACTGCTGAAGATGATCACCCCTCTGCTTGCGGGTGTCGATGCTTATGCATGTCATAATTTCAATGGCTTTGCCTCTGTGAATTGTTTGGTACTGCAGTTCATTGTTTTCTTATTATAGTGGCACTCACGTTGGGGTTCAAGCTATATGTCTGTGGTTTTAATCTCAGTACATTTCGAAGTCAAGAAATCAGAAGGAGATAAAACAAATGACTGTTGTCACTTGGGGTATTCCATGACCCACAATACCACAGTATTCTACAGTAAGATCTGACAAGTACAGTGCAGTTTCTGGTTTATTATACATAATGTATGATAAAAGTGATGGGGATCTGAGCAGTTCCAGTGACATTTAGAGTAAGTGCATTTGAAAATGAAAGTATGTCATCTTCAAGTGCAGTTATTTCTTCTGTTCAGAATGTGTTTTAACTCGGTCTGACTACAGAAGAATCCTTTTTTCCTCTGTACTTATTGCATGTGCATGGCTTTCATATATGTAATTGCTGCCATGCGTGAATCAGGTTTTCATTCTCCCTGATTTGTGGGTGGGGGCATACAGAGTGTGGTGAAGCAGTACCTGTTCTTTCAGTGCTCAATGATCAGTATCAGTGGTAGAGTGTGGAGGTTTGTTCCAACAGTCATGGTATAGCTGAGGCTAGCTGCTTCAGTTGTGATATTAGAGTATTGCTGCCAGTTTTACTGAATTGTGCTGTTTGTCTGACAGTGGTAGTTGACATTTCTGGATCAAAATTAAAATGGCTGAAAAATACAGTAGTTTGTATTAATAGTAAAACAAAAGCTTGAGTTAATTAAAAATTTTGAGAATTGAGAATCATTGAAAAAATTAGGGATACAAACCAGACATGTTGTCAAGAACAACAAAGTGAAATTAATGTAATTTGTAATCAGCTGTGATAGTATTGTTGTATCCTGTCTTCATACAAGTAGGTGGATGCTACCCTTCTGCACTGGTTCAACCAGAAACAAGCACAAAAACACACGTGTCTGCTTGTGTATGTTCCTCCCCTGAAGCTTTGTGATTAGAAAGTGAGTCCAGTGCCTCTTTTCAATGGCTGACCGTATGCAAGCACTGAGACAGTACTTGTGACATTGCTGTTCAAGGAGAGAGACTTGATGTCAGTGATGCTGCAGCTGAAAGTAAGAAACTTAACAGGCAGAAACCTTGCAGTAATATGAGATATACAGTGAATGTCAGTGAATTTGGGTTTTACTAGAAAGGCTTTGCATTTGAGTGTGCAGCAGAAATTGTGTAAAGAAGATTTTGAGGCAATTGTGTTGTGAAAATGAGTGCATAAATGACAAGTGAAACTTCCAGTGATTGGGAGAGGCAAAAACCACTATCAATCAAGGGTGCCACCACAAACTGCATTCCTGCCCGTATTACAACCAGAATTAAGCATGGGTGGCTAGGGAGATTTCTGAAAATTAGTTCCACAAGCATTTTTTTCCAAAGTCCATGTACGCTTTTCTCTTCTGTCCCATTTTTAACACGTTCTGAGATGATAGCATTCTGAGTAAAAAGTGTCCTCCTGTGAATCTACTAATACTTGTATAGTTCTGAAGAAAACTTCTTCAAGAAACATTTTTAAAATTACAACAAAGATAACATTGAAGAATACTTGCCAAGTGATACCTATGAACCATACTGCCAGCATATGACAGACACATACGAATGTAAAATTGGTATAATGTTGTATATACAGTATGTATGTGTTGTATGCTCAGGGTCTTATGATTCATACAATACTGATTTCGGATGTCGTTCTGAGGGACACTTGTTTATTTCCCCAACTTTCATAGATAAATGAACTCTCTAGGCAGAACAAACAAGTCATTTTTTCAACAAGCACATATATTCATAAACAAATTAATTCAAATAAAAACTAATTTGTGAATGGTGTGACCAAAAAAATATAAATGAACAACGTTAATAAAATAGCTTTACCCAATCACAGGTTATATCCAGAGCTGAAATTGTTACTAACTGTGACAGCAGGGCAGGTAATACAGTCAGCTATGTACTTACAAAAATAATAAGCTTCTCATCTTAGCATCTTGAAGTAGCTGGTAAAGGTTGGGCCTCAGCTACTGCTGTAGTGACACAAATTAATCTGTCTTTTGCCCAAGGGATGCGAGTCCATCTGATTAAACTTCAGAATGACAATCAAAGAAAAAGTGTGTTTTTTTAACAACCATAGTTCCATAGTAACATGACTTCTGCAGGAAAGTTCTCACAGAAACCTTGACTGGTTAATCATGCCCTCATTCTGAAGTAGCCCTTTCAAAGATAGTCTTTGATTGGTAAATTTGTGTTGTTGTTATACTTACTTCCTGGGGCTTGCAGGATGTTGTGGAAGTTTCAGTGATGTGTGACTTCCTGTTTATTAGTCTAAAGTTCGCACAGGATCTGTGGTGTACCACATTGACGCTACTGAACATATCTGTTGATGTTAAAAGGAAGTATCAAGCAAGTTACAAAATGCATACAAACTGAAGTCAACATAAAATAATATAACATTCAATAAGCAAATAAACACAATAGAAGAGGTTAAAAGGGTTAAAAGGTACTTTCATGATATATGTATGTATATATATGTATAAATGCAGGAGTTCGTACCGTGTGTGTGTGTGTATGTGTGTGGATATGTGTATACATGTATAAATAATATTTAAAAGTCACAGTTCAAGCAAGGAACTATGTTTTATAAGATACATCAATGTTCTAAAAAACATAGTGTCAGTCTTAGAGGTTTGTTTGACTAATACAAGCCACCTACAACTTCAGTGTACATGAATACTATGCATAAAGAATGACTACACCACCAGGTAACTTATCATCCAAACCCTGTCATTAAATTAAACTTCAGGATAATTTGCGTATATATGAAATGGCTGTGTATAATATTTAAAGTGAATGTAAGACACAAATTATGAAGGTTGCCCCTGTTTAACTATTGAAGATGTTTAGTATATTTTAACTAGAAGTTTAAATAAAGTAATTACTTTTTAACACAATGTATATATGAAAATTAAACTCTGCAACTGTAGATTTGCAAAAGAATTTTGATTAAGGTAATAAAAATTTGTATTCATGTATAAAAGTACAGTGTTAAAACATTATCACGCAGGACATGCATAATGTGGAATACAGCTTGGTGCGAGCCTTTATTATTTTTTTAAAGTGCATGTAATCTTTTTCCTGGTCCTGTTCTGTGATTGACCAAAGCATGATGGAGCAGTAATACAGTATGTAGGCTATCATTTGTAATCATGAGTTTACTTTGAAAGATAAATTGTGAAGTTTTGTGAATGTGTTAGGCCAAATGTGTTTTAGATTATCCATGGTATCATCATCATCATCATCATTCATACCTTGTCTACCCATCATTAGCCCAAATGATTGGTATTCCACTGTATGGTTAGATGGATCCTTAACTGTAAAAAATAATTGCTGCTTGTGCGTGTGGACTAAGTCTGAAACTGCTGTGCCAATCTTTTCTCATTGTTTTCTAACTAGTCTCCTCATTATAGAAATTATACTTAATAGTTATTTTAGGAGTTGAACAGTCAGGAATAATCATCTGCACAGATTACAGTAATTGAAATGGTAGTTTATTTATTTACTTATTTATTTTTACCCCCCCCCCCCCAGGAACACCCCAAAAGCCTCAGTCTCGAGGAATGCTGGGAAACTAACCTATTGTTCAGAAAGGAGTGGTTTTTTTTTCTTTTCATATGAGTAGGAAATTATTTTATTCTCCTTCTGTGATGCCTCCATTTGAGGATAAATTCAGAACCTGGGGAGCCATTTGTGGTGTCTGATTTGTGAATATAAGACCTTGAACCTCTTCAGAAATACGATTGACAATATATACTTCTTTGGGAAGGATTTCACTTGAAAATGTTTGGTCTTATTGAGCAGGCTGTTGGTTTTCAAAGGCATGAGGCTTGTATAAATTTGTGCATGCTGTTAGAACCCAGTGGAAGATTGCTGTAAACCCAAAGGCTACAGAACCATACCTTTCTAGCAGCAGCCTGTGCATACGTACTCAGTATACAAGGCATTCAAATGAAATGGAAACATGGCAACACCATGCATACACTGGTTGCTTTGGTTGTGATCACTACATGACTTTGTTGGCATGATGATTAGTCATTCATGCAGGCAACAAACATATTGTGGCCAATTCATTAGAGACTGGGGGTTCTGGTTGCTGAGATTTTTTCCTTTTCTGGTGTGAATGGTCTTATTCTTGCAGTGAGATCTGTGACTGAACGGTGAGTTTGCAAGTTGAATCCTTCATAAAAAAAGAGAACTTAGAGAATGTGCATTTTGGAGGTCCAATTATGAATTCTCGAGAAAATGAGTTCCAACAAATTTATATGCATTGAAGCTTATCACAGAAGTGGCAGACCACTGGTTCAGTTTGTGGCGGATGGAGACAATCCAAGAGATACATGCTAACTGAAGGAAAACTTCAAGATGTTCAGGAGGCATGGTTAGAAGTTTGTGCTTTGCACACACAACTGGTTTCTTTGTTGTGATCTGTGGTCATGGCCAGAAAACTAATTTAAATTTTACTTGTACAAAATAAAAGCTGTGCATGAAGTTTAGCTAGCAGGTTACATGGCCTGAGTATGAAACTGTATACAGTCCACCATCTTTTTCCAAGCTAAGAAAGTGTGTGGATCTCTATCTTCTCTACATCTATGTACTTTAATGGCTTGGTGCTTAGATGCAGAAAAAGACTGATCTTGTTTATAATGTAGGTTTTACAAATATAGTTTTATTGGAAATTTAATAAAGTTTATTCATAATTAATTGCAGATGCAGATTTATCTGACTGCATTGCGCCTCACCTGAAACTCCACTGTGCCTCACCACTGAGGCGCACCCTTCAGTTTGAGAATCTCTGCTCTAGGGACTTTCTAAGTCATTGTTCTCAACACAAACTGTACTGTGTAGCTCCATCTTTAACCCATTTGCGCCCAGCCACTTTCACTCCGAACTGGCCTTGGAATCCATCTTATGAAGGTACGCTGTACACATTTGTACTAAAACTTCAAAACTATTTTGTGTGTTTCATTATGATATTAATGGTTCAAAGCTCGCTGAGAAGCCATTCTGAGGGCAGGTCTCGTTCACCTTTCAGAGAGACACATTAGACTTGCATTGCAGTGTGTACCGCCAAATACATTTGCTACGTCTGACACAGAAAATAGTTGTCATTTGTACACTAGAGCATATGTTCTTTCAAAGATAGTAATGCATGTTATACAGCTGCTGTGGCCAAAATGGGTGCGAATGGGTTAAACTGAGGCTTCTCTCCGAGATGTTTGAAGGGTTGGGTATTTCTGTGTGAGTGTCTCTTTGCATCTGCAGTGAAAATGAGTTTTTAAATTAATGTGAAATTGGAATGTTAATGCATTTTATTTTGGTTTGAGATTCAAGAAGGTCTCTGATTTGCTGGAATGGATTTTCATTGCTTATACTGGTGGTGGCTCCTGGTAAGGTTCAGGATGAAGTTTAGTTTCTGTCTGCATTGTGTGTTTTGAAGTGACCTGAATATATAGAACCTCAAATTTCAACTTGTTTTATCACAGTGACATTTGGATTGTCCAGCTGGCTGAGCGTTCTGTCTTGCAATATTAGTACCATTTGCCATGACGTAAATATCACTGCCAGCCATATAGTTTTGTGACATTTAAATACTGTATTTGCATATGATGAACAGTTTCCCCCAAGTTACAACTGTTGCTGCTCTGATGGTGTTTATGTAGTATGTTCTGTACCACTTCTTTATTTCTTCAAATATTTTAACAATATTTTATTTGTTTGACCAGCTCTGTATAATTGCATGGCACATTCTTCCAAATGTAATCTTAGTTTGAACAGTTTTTAGAGTGCATCACTCATCAGTCCTTAATCTGGTACAGAATGTATAATTTGTCAGCAAATAATCTGAATCAGTTGCTTTCTGAGACTGCCAGTACAGCATCACTTACTGGCATTCCTAATCTGTGATTCACACAGTGCCATACACTTAAGTGCATCAGTTTATTAAAGCCAGATGTTTTCATAATGACTGTACTGTTGCCAGTGAGAGGATCTAAACATTCTGTCAAACCACCTTTTGTCATCCTGAGAGCCGGAGATGTCAAAGCAGTGAGTTAAAAATCATGTTTTCTTTGAAGTTATGTTCTCTCACATCAGGAGACAAATTTTCTGCTGCACTTATTTCACATTCTGTAGTAAATACATGTACATGCAAAGACAGTGTAGATTTATTATTGGGGTTGATCGATTTGTCAATGGGTATTGGGTATTTTGCAGGGGTAATGCGCCTCAGGGGCTTGATATTCACAGCCCACCTCCCTTTGAACACTGAGGTTCAGTATGGGTACAGCTGTACCTCTACCTCCCCTCAGTGCCTGCTTGGCATTTTATTTGACAGCCTTTACATTTTTGGTAGATTTATCAGTGATAGAGGAGATTTTGCCTTGAGAAATCAATTGTTTTGAACATGTTACTTCTCATTTCACAAGCTATGTGATAGACAGTATTGCTGCAGGAGTTGGTAGACTGAAATATGTGACCCATGTTGATACCAGTATTGTTTTGCACATCAACCGTATCTTCTCTTTTATTGATGGGTTGTTTTTTTGCAACTTTATGTGCCATTTGAAATACCTTGGTTCTTATATATTTACCAAGAGACAGTGACTACATTTATACATTTTGCAGCATTTCCTTCTGAGCTCCTACTAATTCAACAGTAGCTTTATGGAATGAACTTTCTTGATGGTAAAATAATTCCACGCACACATTTAAGGTTGCTTTTGCAGTTGGTCACATATGTAGATGTAAGTTGCCCGCATTTTAGATGTTTTTATCCCATTTTCTACTCAACTCTTAAATGTGGCACAATACAAACATCCCCCGTCCCCCACCAGATACCCATTTGTACTTCTGGCAAAAATCATATATTTGTTTCAAAGGAGAGCATAAGGGCAAGTTATATTGTGCTCTTCTTGACACAATGATGTGGTTGCTGAAGAAGTTTCATTTGATTCTGCAGTCTTAGTTTCTTCATCAAGTATCCATTGTTCAGGCTGGGAGATAAAGAAAAAAATAATCTGTTGCCTTTTTTGTAGCAGCTTCCATCACAGTTGTATTGCAAGGAAATACGTCAGACCCCACAAAGCCAAGCACACCAGTTTGGAAAGTTTGGTTAGTCATGGAATGAATGTTGTAAGATTTATTTAAAAGACAGCTGTGTATGAAAACATTGCTGACCATTGGTCTTGATTGCAGAGTGAGCTAGAACTTCAGTATATATTGAAACTGTTCACCGTATGCTTAAAAGAATAACAGGATGCAACACAGATGAGTGAAAACTTGAAAACATTGTATGAGAAATTGGCACTGCATGTGGCCCATGGCCTAATATCATCCACTGCCATCAGCTGTTTAGAATCTGCCCACGTGGCATCTTAAGTGATTTCACCCACACCTTCAGCTTTAGTACCCTGACAGCCAGGCCTCCATTGCCATAACAGTATTTGGAACAGCGAGTGTTTTGTGAAGCAGAGTGGTAGAAGAGTAGCACTGCCTAGTGGTTGTGTTGCAGTTTCACTGAACATTGAGACTCATCAGGAACTTTGGTGTGAAGCTTCTCCTTACTCTCTGTCTGCTCTGGGTTTTGCACACTTTGCTATATGTTTTGGTAGATTTGCTGCAGACATCATTGCTACAGTAGTTTTTCACACAGTTAATACAAATTGGTCTTCAGAGTTATTTTTTGTGTTTATCAAAACATACCATTTAATTCATGAAACAAGGTGTCAAAACTCCATTCTGTTGTTTTCAACTAGAAAGAAGGCCCTGGCTTCAATCATCTGTTGTTCAGTTTTGATACTGCTGTTGTATTTTAGTGACCAGGCAGTCTGGTTCATGTAGAAAATTTTTTTGTGCAGTGATTCTCATTTCTTCCTCCATATCTCTATATCCATCTTTGTATTCTTGCTTGGCAACCATTTAATACATCAAGCGATTATTATGCGGCCAAAGTGTGCTATGGAATAGAACAGCGGTTTGTGAACTGTTTATAAACTATCTGTAATAAACAAGTACCTTCATTATTTCTATACAATTTGTATGCAGTTTATTAATGCTACATATGCACTTTTTTAAGGGTTGTCAGGAATGTGATTGTCATAAAGTTTCAGTAACCTCTTGTACGGTCATTGGGAATGTGTATTTGTCATAAGATTTTCGCTTATAGTTCCTTGTATGATATAACAAAGAAACTTAAGAGCTTAGCCATCATTTACTGAGTGGATGTGGTTTGATTCATGGCAGTATCTGTGGTTTTCATTCACTACCATGACTGTCATGGCTGTGGAATTTAGTTTGCTGTCTAGCCAGTGGGATGACTGAACCTAAAATGCGAGTTGGACACACACAAATGTTGCTAATGCTGATGTTAAGCATATGTAGAGTTTTACTGCTACATTCAGTAAGTCCTCCTGAAGTATGTTGTTGCTGTATCAAAAATTCTTTGCAACACAACAGTAGTGGGGTTCCCAGGTTTTGTTAAACATTGTATATGGTAATAGGATACGAGTCTTAGACAAGTGGTTGCTGTGGTAAGTGGCAGAGTTTCAATTTTAGTACACAAAACTGCTGATAGGCACCTGGTTCCTCACCTCACATACCACATTAACTCATTAAGTGCATCAGATTGACCCCTTCCCCACTGCTCACAAAAGTTGCTGCCTGCTAGTTGTTTGTACACCAGATGTCCATGCCTCAGCAGCAATAGGCATTGATTAGTCAGTTACAGAAACAAAGGTAACATAAACGTCATTTATTTACATTACGTGTCTTATCAGATTCACCATTTTAGTTTATTCTCTTTATCTGATGTAGAAGATTCTGTCATATGTAATGTGTTAACCCATTAAGTGCATCTGTTACATTTAAGCAGTGTTAATACCACTGTCTATCCAGACTGTCTTTGGGGCCTACCCAGACTGCTGTTTAGTAGGTACCAGCAGTTCTTTGCTGATTGCTAAAGTGGCCAGGCTGTGAGGCTGACCACTCACCTCCATCCAGTTCCAAGGTAAAGAATGAGGGGAACTGTAACTCCACTGTCTCAGTTAGCTTCATGGCATTTGCAGGGACAGCTTTACTTTTAATGTACTTCATACTCAGGTCTGGTCAGAGAGACAACTACATTTTTCATCCCATTAAAAATATATTGCTCACAATGATTTCCTCAGCATAACTTAGACTGTGTCATAGTACAAGTGGTTAGTCTCCAGCTTCTCACTACAGTGGCGCAGTATTGATCTTGGTGCGGGCTATGTGAGGTTTGTGGTGAACAAAGTGACACTGGGATAGATTTTCCTGAAAGTTCCATTGTCATAGCCATTCCACCAATGTTCCATACTCATATATATTGAGTTGTCTAGCATTCATGTTGTCTAATCTTGGCAGTTGACACAAATTTTAAATAAAACCCAAATAAAAATATCTCTTGTGTATGATATATAATCTTAGCTCAGTAAAGAGTAGCTGCACATACCTTGATTTGTTAGGCAGTTGCATACTTGCAGAAAGAACTTATTAGCTTTGTAATATCCGCCCATCCATCCATATGTCTGCACATATCAGCTTGATTCCACCTGGACGGATTTTTGTCCTTGAGTGAAGTGATACCAGGCTGTTAGGAGAGCTGAAGAGGTATAAACATTAGGGGAATGTGCCATAATGTTATGTTATATGTACATTGCCTGTCTTTATCTTCATAATTAACCAACTTGATACACAAAATTTTGTTTTACAATAAGTTTTATTTCATGCCTGTACATGTTTCTAGCACCATGTGCTCATCATCAGGAGGTCAAAATTGTATTATACGGCCTCTGGTATCATCACACCTATAGGTGGCCGTATAATACAATTTTGACCTCCTCATGATGAGCACATGGTGCTAGAAACATGTAGAGGCCTGAAATAAAACTTATTGTAAAACAAAATTTTGTGCATCAAGTTGGTTAATTACTGAGATAAATATACTGAGATGCATGGTCAGCAAAACATAAAAAATGGCCTGTCTTGTTTTTTTTTATGTACTTCATTCCATAAATATGATTTTTATAAACCTGTATTTAAAAAAAAAGTGCCTTGAAATTGTATTTGGTTCATGTTCATTGCATATTCTGGAAAGTTTTGTTAAATGTGTAAAATGATAGTTATATTAACATCTTATTAAATATGACAAAATTGTAAGTCCTTAAAATAACTGAATTCTGACAATCCAGAATATAGTTCTGTAATGGCCAAGAACATCTTTCAATTACCATCTAAACTTTTCTTCCCATAAAAATTTCTGGGAACATTGTGGTCTGAACAGTGCTATCCAAACTAAGATTGTCATGTATAGCACTTCATTCTTCTCAGCCAAGGTAATTCTTATCAGTGTATTACATGAGGGTCTGAAAATGCTGTCCATGATGCTAGCATGTACCTAGGTCTGCTCTGCCAGGTTGTTTGCATAGGTCAGGAGTGAGTGAGTCAGTAATTCACCTACATTTAAAGGTGCCAGTCGAATGAAGTGGTAACGGTAATGTTCTTGGGCAGAATCAAGCACCATGCTGTAATGCTGTCAAGGCATATGTAGGGCTGGAGGTGTAGCTGTAATAGACATGCATGGTCAGCCTTGTGCTCTGGTCACTTTGCTGGGGAAGAGCTCCTGGCACCTATTGAATGGGAGGGTGGGATGATTCAAGAGCAATTCTGGACACTTTGGTGAACAGAGCAATGCCATGCCTGTGTCAGGAATAGGGCCACATTTCATTGGTTTTCCAGCCTGTGGCATAGTCATTTTTCCAGGTATGCTATCCAGTCTCTTGAGTGAAGAGAAAAGATGATTTATTGTAAAGTGGAAAACAATTACAGTGACTCACACAGATACTGGATAAACTTAAACTTAAAAACACAGCACCCAAGTACTTAGGATTACGGTAACTGATGCCTTGTGGGTGATCTCATGTAAATAACAGACTGCACAATTATGCTAAATATGTTATTTTCATTACCTCTGATTTATGAAACAACTTGGCTGTTTTTGAACAGCCTCAGCAACAGACCTACCAGTAAGAGAGTTTGTTGTGTTATATAAGTAATGTTAGCCTTCCTTGAAATATGTTGCAGACTTCTTAAAGCAATTCTTCCATTGGAAGTTCTGCATATAGAATATGTAGATTTATAACTTATACTAATTAGTGCAGCATAAAAATTCATCATCACTGACAGAAATCTTCACTGTTCCCTAGCCATTACGGAATTATGAACCAGCAGAACACAATTAAGTTTCGTAAGGACTTACACTCTGTATGACAGTGTACCATAGAGATAATAATTGAAACTCTAATTACTACTGGAACATGTACCATGTTTTCATGAAATCTAAGAACTAATTCCTTTATATGGTATTAAAACTGAAGGGTTGCCAAAGTATTGCACACTGGACAGTCAGAAGAATTAAAATCTGTGCAAGAGGGCATATGAAAACATTTAATGTAAGCTGTCATTTATAGCAGACTTCCAGTGACACAACATTCTTCATTTTAGGTATCTTCTTCTTTTCCTCCTCCTCCTCCCCAGAACAAATACAGCAGCCTTTTTTGTTCAGAGCTAATTGAAATTTCATGTGCAGTGCCAGGTAGCTTTCCAAGAAAGAAAGTCCTATTAAAATTGTGGAGTGTGGGCTGAAATTTAAAAAAACTTGTAGAATATTTTCAAAGTGGATGAACTGATGTTCATGGCACTGTTATGTTGTAGCATGTATACTAACTTAATGTCACACTGTAATGCATGTGTACATAATTAAAAGACTAGACATGTATGTAAGCAAGGCTTCCTGTTTCTAATGCTCTGTGCTTTTCTTTCTTGCATGCCGTTGGATGATGGGGTGAGTATTGACACACACGCGCACACACTGATAAAACTGAATGTAATTTGACATAATCTTAATTCTCAAGGTTTAGGTTTAAGCTGATTTGTACATTTTGGACAGAGCATTAAAGGGACTCACAGTTCCAGTATTTGTCATTTCACAACTGACATTGGTATCATGTGGGAAATGCGTAAGGTTGACAGAATCCTGTTTCTAGAATTAAACTTATGGCAACATAAGTACATTCTGAATGTTGGCGGTTCTGGAGCGGAAATTTGTTCATGGTTGTTTTAATTATTGAAATTCATCCTGTATTAACAGAACAGATAAAAACTTCTGTAGCCATACTTGTCAGTAAAAAAGAAAGCAGCAAAAATAACCTTGTATGTGTAATATCAAAATGTAAATTTTCCAGATATGTGATCCTCAGTCATTGGACACAAAAAATTATTTCATTTGTGATTTTGTTCAGAATATGTTGAAAAAGGACATTCATACTTGGGAACAAATCTTAAAATCTGGTTACGGCTGACTTGCTGAATAGTTTTTAAATTTAGCAAGTTGTATGTGGTAACTCCCTTTGTATGTGTTGTCTTAATGTTTTGGTTCTTTCAGGGTATTCCATCTAGAAGTTTGGTAATAGAACTGACAGAGAGTGTCTTTGTCTGATCCAGTACAGACATCATCATTAAGATGAGGGATGTGGCACTGTGTTGTTTGAAAGAAAGTTAGCAGCATTTTGAAGGAACTTACTTTCTCCATCTTCTGCACTGAATATGAAGGAAGTTGGTTTCTCCAAAGTGTTAATACCAGTTTAGCAAACTACATGGTGTCACATCCCAGAAGACTGTTATATTAATACAGTTGAGAGAACCTTAAATCTGAGGCATCATGCCATGGACGTAGATACCAGCAATGCAGATGCTATCTGAAAAGCTCTCTTCCTTGCGTATTAGTGCCTGAGTGTGTTGTGTTTTCATGTTTATGTTCTTTGAACCCATTACACCTTCTGGAATTTAATTTAAACATTCATAAATGAGTTCATTAACAGTGTGCCATTCATTCTTCTTAAGTAGCAACTGTGGGTTGGTCTTGAAAGGGCCAGAGGCACTGAAATGTTGCCATATTCTCATTTCACTTTTCTCAGGCAGTGTACAGCTCCAGAAACTGCACTGTTGCCTTGTTTATGCTTCCTAAGGCCAATGATAATGCAAACCAGGGTATGTATTCTCAGTAAACAGTTTTCATGTAGAGTACATCCAAAATTAAAAGCAATGTATATTTAACTTTAAGCATGCTACTTTTTAAATCCCAGTTTTCCACTGAAGTTGGACAGTGTTTTCCTTTTGGGATGTAAGGGTTGTACATTTAATGGGACAGCATCATCCTGTTCATCTGCTAAAGGTTAATGAAAGTTTTCTTAGGCAGTTTGTTGTGTAATTATTAGATGAACTTCCAGTACTGTGGAGACTGTCTCTGCCCTCGTGAAGGATTGATCATTCTGTTTGGATGGATACAGTGGAAGTCTCCAAAACTTTGAAAATTCATTTCATACTGACAAGTGATGGAGGGAGAAGTTTATTATTATTTACAACTGGCATGAAAGCTTCAAATTTTATATAGTTTGTGTTTCTTGTAGACATCTTTTTTTAAGCTAAAGATGAAGTTTGTATGTGCCTGTAATGACATTTTAACCATTAAATTATCAAGCTTTGCTTGTAACAGTACAGGGTGTTTCAGTCAATTACTGTCACTTTCAACTTAACAGTGCATTTGTCATAGCAAATTTAATTATATGAAAACAGTGTCAAAGTAACAAACAAGGATTAGAATTTCACACATGGGTAGCATTGTGGATGACATGCTCGATGTGAGCCTCTTGGGACTCTCGAACTGCTTGAAGATGTAATACAAGTTCCGTACAACATGAGTGAGCATTCCTCTTGTGATCTGTGAACAACTTGATCCTCTCCTTCAGTGCAGGCAGAGTTCAGGGAGCGCTGCTGAACACTTTTTCCTTCAGATAACCCCAGAGGAAGAGTGTGAGGGTTCTGCTGCTAGTGATCACCGAATTCCTCACCAAACCCTGTCCGCTTTTCTGGGTACGCAGTTGTCAGAGACTGGAAGACATGGATCTTGTACGGATGCATGTGTAGATCGGTTTGAAGTATGCACCATGCTGTCGGGGGTGATACCTCATTTTCTGCGGCTGTCGCGCAGACTTCCACATTGGAGATGAGGCCACACTCACATGAATGGTCCCAACAGTGTCTGGCGTGCTAACACGTGGCTTGCTCCCACCTATTTTCTTGCCTGTCACATTCCCAGTTGCGCGAAACTGCTCCATCAACGTCTTCACCATATTCCTTGCTGGTGCTTCCTTGCACTTGTACTGGTTTTTGAATCAGCACTGGACTGTGACAATTGAATTTGTTTGCAGAAACCATTCCACATTTCGAGTTTTCTGCTCTGTCTTAGTGGCAGAGCCATTTTGAATGACGTCACAGTGGCAAGTGTTGCCAAGTATGGAAAAAATACTAATGTATTATGATTATGGCACTACCACTTACATCGAGCTGTGTACTTTCTCTGTAGTGTATCTTTCAACCAAAACTGACAGTCATTGACTGAAACACCATGTATTTTAATGTACTTGTAGGATATCCATGTAATTTTCTGGGAGATTCATAGATACAATAGACCATACGAATGAAAGTATCAGCATGGTGGAGTCTGTGTTATTGATGTTCTTCTGCGGACACATTGGCTCCCTAAAGGTACATTTCACATTGTGACTTATTTGGGCAGACTTTACTTCTTGATGGAGGGGCCTACATTGGCAGTGTACTGATAGTAAACCACAGTGTTATTCATTTCAGGTCTTTCGGAAATGTCACCACTTCACAATTACAATGCAGATGTGGGAGATGATGACGTATTTATGGTTAGTGTACATTTAGTTACATTGCTTGGTTGTGGAAGCCTGCCTGCATGTTGCTGCTTTTTGGACCATATATATAGGATAATGTGATCATGGTCACAAGTCTGTACCAGACTGCAATGATTGTAGCTATGTGGTGGCTTTTGCTTACATAGTGCAGTTTCTTGGTCTGTACACAATAGAAAATGTTTGTTTTATCATTTTGTGTTAACTGCTTTCTGGTAGTTGTAAACATAAGCACAGGATGGCAATTGGCAGCATGTCCTTAATGAGTGGTTATTGCAACAAGTTCAGGGTGTAGGGGACTGTGATGGCCTTACTCATCAGTGCACAAAACAGAGATTTTGAAAGCCAGTTTGGCCCAGTATGTGATCAGTTTCTTCTTCCTATAGTTATTGCTTGTTTATAAGGTCTTTTCAAAAAGGTCTCAGACTGTGTGTGCAGCTTGTCTTTAAAATCACATGTTGGCCATGGTTTAGTAAACTGCTTGGATCTGTTGCTGGTTTTACATTTGATTCTTACATTTTTGTTGTTGAGTAAAGACAGTTATTCAGTTTAAAGAAAGTGTGCATTGACACTTTATAAAATGTTGTTAATTGAATGGCACATACAAAGTAGGAAGACTGCTATGGAATTGAAGCACCAGTCTTCAGAGTGGAACTCAAAATCATATTCAACACAAAACAAAAAAAACATCAGAGCAAATCAAATATGAAGACCATGTTCATTGGTTTGACTGTCAAAGTACGGTGCATTATGAGTTCATTCCTAGAAGTCAAACAGTGACTCTAGAATTCTTAGTGTTTCATGGCTTCTTTGAGAAGTTCAAAACAAACGACTGGAGCTTCAGTAGCAACATGGCCGCTTTCTTCAATGTGACAGTGCTGCTGCAACTACAGTGTCAGAAGTTTCTCACAAACAGCAAAACCCATCTGTTCCTTAGCCACCGCACAGCTCTGATCCCTCTCCAGTGACTTTTTGTTGTTCCCAAAATTGAACGTTAGTTTGAATGGATGTCAGTTTGAATCATTAGATGAAGTACAAGGAAAACCTCTTGTTTTCATTGCTTAGTGCTTGTCTTCATATTCAGAAAGTCTTGGATTTGATTCCAGAGTTGGGGTATCTTTGCAGGTTTTTCATGCCTTTTCTCAGTACTACAGGCAAATTCTGGGATACTACCCAATACTAGAACATGACTCCTCTCACCACACCCTTTTTCAGCTCATTATTCACCAATTATCCTACCATTTGTTGCTGTATTGTCTGAGCTCACAGCATCATTAAATACACTGTAAAGAAACAGACGTGATCAAGTTAACAGTGTGTAAAGAAAATGGTGTTACAGTTGTAGGCATATTTCCCTCCTGTCTCCCTACCTCATTACAGTGGCACTGGATAAGGGTGATGTTTATTTTCACACTCTGCCTGGCTGCACTGTTTAGTGAAAGGTAGGAGGAACACCCAGATCTGGCCTGTCCTGATTTCCCTGTGACAAAAATCACTTAACAGCCTACAGCTGCCAACTTCCTGACAAATTCCGTGTGTAATGAATGAATTTGCTTATTGAGACCTGCGTCAGCAAGCAGGCAATGGTGGGCACATTGAAAAATGTCTGGTTGATTCTAATTTCTGTATGCTTCACTCTAGGAAAGCTGTAGGTTCTAGGTTAAAAGGTTCCATATAGCCATAAGTGTAAAGCTGGCATCATAATTTCATATGTTTATAATTTCCCTTCTTTGTCTATATGCAGCTTCTCTGTGCCTTCCTGAAATTTCAGTTATTTATGTCAGATATGTACGAAGCCAAGTAGTATGTGTGCCTACCCTTAAGCAAAATATCAATTAAAATTAATGACTGTTCCAGTATGACTAGGTTGCATGGAAAACTAAAAGTAAAGGCTGTACTTTTCTTCTACGTATTACTGGTAACTGATAGATAAGTGGGTAGAAGACATGTTGATGTGAAGGGTGTGGTATTGACATTAATGCACAAAGCAATGGCTGCATTGGTTATGACACACCCCACTACACCTAATTTTGTTTGCATGAAAGCAAAAAAAAAAGTACAAATTGATTCATAAATCAGTTCTTGAAAGCATGCCAGATAAACTGTGCCAGAAATAGTTTCTAACAGTATAGTGCACCCCAGTGTTATGGATGTTATGTTTATGGAATTTTGAATTTACAGAAATTTGGGGTATTAATATTTTTTACACACAATATGCAAAACAACATTGCCAGAAGTACCACCTCATAAATATTTATTTATTAATAAATTTAGATTGCATTTGTACATGTTTTGATGATGTAGCTGGCCATTGGCTACCCATGTCAGAGGCATGGGATGGCTGGTAGCTTTAATGCCATTCCCATCTTTCACTAGATCATACAGTGCATTTATTGTCCTTATCTAAGATGTCTGAAGAGAAGCCATGAAAGTCAAGGTTTTTAGAGTTTGTTTTCTTGTATACACTGTTGGTTGTGATGCGTAAAGAGTGTGGCTTTAGTACAGGTGTTGTGAACATCCATAAAAATGCATCTCAACCTATAATGTGGGAAACACAGAGTTTGTGTTACAGAATTTTATAACTTGGACACGTTGTCAACAACATACTTCTTTCATATTGCAGGGATGCACTATAATTTGTAAATTTACTGAAGGGCTGAGGGAAATAAATTGCTTTGTTATTATGGAGTCATGTGGCCATGCTTGTGGAATGTTCAGACTTGTAATGACAATGAAATGAACATGATTTTTGCAAAACTTCTGCACTTACTGCTGTAGTGTTGTTTCACTGCAGTGCAGCTGGAAATTACTCCTTTCTAGCTGGTAATGGGAATGCATTTGCTGGGACCAAAAATGAATGAGAGCATTAGACCAGCTACCAGAAGTCTAATAGTGTAATAGAGAGTATTTTTCCATATGGCTTGTGGCATGGTTCCTGGTTAACTTCAAATGCTTTATCTTTAGCTTTTGTTATGAATGTTGCACTGGGGCTTGTGGCATGACACAGTGATGTATGGCCTGCAGTTATATGTCTCTGTCTTGAACCTTAGATTGTTGACCTCGCATGAAGAAAATCTCATGACATACACTATATAATGGAGTAGTTGGGCTCCATGAATTTTCACAAGTGCTTGTTGAATTTTAGACATTGAACTTACCTGTGGAGATGGGTGACTCATCCTCTGAGTCATCGAAGGGTGGCGGAGGGAGCAGCCGCCATCCCACACCCCCTACTGAGAGTCATCACCATCGGATTCATTACATCCAAAGACGTGACAAAAAGGGGTCTGACCGGGACCCTAGTCCTCCAGAAGCCAAACAGCAGCAGCAACAGCGTGGAGAGAGTGGTGGTGCTGGTGGTACTGGTGGTGGAGTTGGAGGTAGTGAGAAAGAGAATTACTCGTATGTTCAGTTGACAGCTGTGCATGAGTACATCTATCCTGTCGTGGACGACCAGAAAACTTCACGCCGTGACTCTGCTGGTAGTCTGAAGAAGAGAAGCCTGGAAGTCATCCCCACGCAACCCCCTTTGCTGCCTAGCAAGCCAGGTGGCAAAAAGAAGGATCGCCACAAAGCCTGTCGGACCAGGTGTCGCCACTGCCAGGAGCTGTATTCAGAGGATGAGAATGCTCGAGGAAGTTGCGAATATGCACCAGATTGTGTACGATCAGGAATTAATGCAGTTACCTGCATAGGATGTGCTGAGGGTGTGCTATACTTCATGTCAGATGCAGATGGGGACTTTGCACAGCATCCATGTGAGTGTGGCGTGGTAGATAAAAACTGTGGGCGCCGGTGGCTTTGCTTGGCCGTACTGTCACTGCTGATGCCCTGCCTGTGGTGTTACCCACCACTCCGAGCATGTCATTGGTGCTGTGTTTCTTGTAGGATCTGTGGGGGGAGGCATCATCCTACCTCCTAGCCTACAGAGTGCCAGGACAAAGATTGCACTCATTGCAGGCCGCTCTCTGTGCTGGGTTAGTGGGACAGGTAGACAATAGTGCTCAGACTTGTGCCACAGTGTGTAGGTTGACACTGCCTATTGTGAAATAATATGGACATCACTAATCTTTCTGTTCATTAGTTAATGTCTGAAAATGTTGTACCTTCAAGGATTGCTAATGATAACTTGACATACTGTACCTCCTGGGTCAGGTTACCCAGCTGTCTCTCTTAGTACCATTTTCTCACCATGGTGCTACACAAATATTTTTCATATGGGAACTACTGCCTAGCTTCCCGAGAAGCATGCCACGTGTGTGTTTCATATAGTTCTAGAAGCAGTGCTAACTGTACGGTGTTAACTGGACTGTCCGCTCTGTGGAGCAGATAGGGACTTGCAGTATTTGTTTATTTGACAGAATTGTACTTGTCTCTTCTCATTTTTTAAATTTATTTTTCTTGCCCCCTTATTACATCCATTGTACCACTGTGTGTATGTTGTAAAAATGTTGCCTTACATTAACAGACTGTGGGCTGATAATATTACAGTAAGAGGCAAGATATAGTGACACCATAATGAATGAATATGTTGTCATTTTATATCGTGTCCATAAACGTTCAGAATTGGTTTATCACACAGTTGTGTGGCAAGTGTAATTGTTAGTTTCCCAACGCATTTTTGTATGTGGGATGTATCATGTTCACAGGTTTTGTTTAGGTAACCAAATGCGTATAATGCTATTCCACGTTATAAATATTTGTGTCTTGGCAAAAGAAGGTCCTATTTTTCCAAGGGCTCATGGGAAAATATGACAGACTTTTGATTCCAAAGCCCAAGATGGCAGCTTATGACCCAGAAGTTCCAGTTCCTGGTCACCTGCTACCATGAAATTTTAACTCTTCTGTGTGAAAACAAGGTCCAGTGATGGGGTACGACTGGTGGACACTGGGCAAGTGCAAACTGACAAAATGTAGCCAACGAAAGGAGTATATTTACTAGTACTACTATTAAATATGAATTATTGCTATTATCTTTATTATTGCTATTACCTTGATTTTTACATTATAGGTTGCACACCACCTGATGGAATTCTGTATTATTTTTTTTTTGTAAGCACCATTCAGTGATGGCCAAATCTTTTTTCATACTTATTTTAATATGTTGACATTACAAACTTTTGTACTCTCTTTTACGTGCAGTCCTATAAAGAACATTAATTCATGTCATTCAGATTGTGTCTTTCACCCCTTTGATGGAGTGGTCTCCCTCCTGTTCTGCGCATTCAGCATGAGAACTGAATGTTACAATTTTATGATGTGTTTCTTGTGTGCAAGTCCAATTTTTTTCTGGTTCCATTCACTTACTGTAGTTAAGTAATAAACATGGCACTTGGTTAGAAATAAGTAGTTTCCAGAGTGTTTTTAAGGACCAGGCTACTGAGTCATTTAGAAAATTGCCATATGGTAATCACAGAGTTTCAGGTTTATCAAACAAAAGTACGCTGTTGATGGATACTTCCTATACAAATTGTAAATGATCTGTATATGCTAGATTCTTGGTTTTCTGTGTGTGTGTGTGTGTGTGTGTGCGCGTGCGCGTATGTGGGTGTGTGGATTAAACAGTGAACTTTCAGAACTCTTTTGTTATTGATCATGGTTTCTGGTAGTGATTTAAATGTGCACATTACATTTGTTCAAGTAATATGTATCCGCAATATCTAATCACGATATGCAATAGACTGTAGGCCCTCTTGCAACTTTCTCTGTCATGATTTTATTGAGTTTCCAGCTAGCCTATTACAACTGAACAGTGGCTGCTTTCTTTTATTGCAAAGGTATTTTATCTTCCTATTTAGTGAGAAATCACATAACCTGTAGACTGTAGAGTCTGCAGTATCTTACTCTTCTTAACCTCAGGCAGAGTTTGTATCATATTTGAAAAGAATCGATCAACATTGTTAAGACATTTCATTTCATTAGAAATTTATAGTAGTGTATTGTTTCATAGACTTTTACATTTACTTTTGGTTTACTAGGTGCTGTTTATCGTTGCAGTGTAATTTAACCATTGCATTATTCTTTATTATTTTGTTACAGAAATGACAAAAACTGAGTACATGGTTTTTACATTATAATGGGAACTGGAAGAATGAGAGAAGCATGAATTACATAGGTTGTTACATAGGTTGCCCAGAAAGTAATGTCCCTTATTTTTGTTTCTTTGCCATTAACAAAGTTATGTATATTATAATTTAGATGAAACAAATTTGAAGTTTGTGGTATTTATGTATGAAGTTGTAAAGGCTTCTTACAGCACCACTGCAGCAGCACGTCACAATGGAGTCAGTCGATGTGTGATACAGGCAACATACTGTGATAGAATTCTTTGTGGATGAGAAAGAGTAAGAAATAGCAAAAACGTCTTTGCAGTGTTTATGGAAGTGCTGTGATCAACAGAAGCACCATTGGTTACTGGACAAAAAGAATGACTGTTTCTGAAACAGGAAAAGTTGATGGCCATGATTTGCTTTTCTCAGTCCATCCTGTGACAGCTGTTAGTCCTGTAACACTGCAATGTGCAGATGCCATCATTTGTGAGAATCAGCACATCACAACTTGACGGTTGGCACTCACCCTATCAATCAGAAAGGAAATGTTAGTCACACCATTTGAGATCTTTGATAATTGAAGATGTGCACAAGATGGGTTCCTTGGAGCCTCACAATCGAGCACAGAGCCGAGAGAAAAGCTGACAGAAACCTTCCTATCTCAGATATTTACAGCAGATGAAACCGGGTCCATCATTTTGAGCCAGAGACAAAAAGGCAATGTATGGAATGGCATAATCCTCAGTCTCCATGGAAGAAGAAAATTAAAAAATTCTGTGTGAGCAGGCAAGGTCATGATCACTGTCTTTGTGGACTGCAGGATGATTGTTGCGGATGTGATGCCAAGAGGGGAGACAACTCGTATGCATGCATCAGCACGCTGACAAAACTCGGGAGGCATTTCAAATAAGTTCTGCCTCACAGTCCACCAAAAATCTTGCTTCAGCATGAATGCATGTTACTGACATCTGATGAAAATATACTTATTGAAACTGCAGAGTATGCACCTTTGTTAGAAAGGTGTAGTCAGCAAAGAACATATGGGACTGCTGTTTCTGCAATAATCAGCACCAAACAGGCTTCCCCCACCCCAACACCCATTAGGAAGGGAACGAGATTTCATTGCATAGGCCGGTTCTTGTGATTCAAGTAAATACAGACGTGCAGGAGAATGCTCAACATGGAGAAATATGGCAAAGCTGTGTTACGCTGAGTGTTGCTTAGCCTTTGATATCCTACAAGGAATACGCATGTGTCATGGTCATCTGTGGCCTGTCCGGCTCTACAATATACGTTATAAACGGCAAGATTTGAAAAAAAAAGTTATTGAACATAAAATATGTGTTTTGATTTCCTCCGCAAATTTTGTCTGAAACATTCTCGTTCGAAGAAGAATGCAGTAATCAAATGTACATTCACATAAAGTGCCCAAGTAACCGTTATTCGTGTCATTTTAATGAAACTTGTATATTCTCGATAGATTTCTGAAAAATACTCATCAAATTTCATGAAAATCCGTCCAGTGGGAGCCGAGTTCTAAACGGCCAGAGATACAAAGCTAATGGTCACTTCGCAATTTTGCGCCCGCACCAGAATTTTAGTAATGCAGAGAATGGAAGCCATGTTCCCCTACCAAACATCCTAAAACTTCATTTGTACCTTTTATACGTCACTCAACCGCAGGAAAGCGGTTATCGGCGTTCCTCTTCTGGTGGCCCTCACTGCAGTAAATGTAGCCTTGCTGCTGGTTACCGTGACACGTAGCGAGAACGCACACTTTCAGACTTTAATCGCTAAGCGCACATAACGCCAATGCGCGGAAAACGCCAGCGAAATAGCTACGTCAAGCGAAGCATCAGCATGACACGGCATCCGATCAGCTACAGAGTATGCGCCTGTGACAAGCAGGAGCGGAAGCTGTGGAAGAAACGTGCCATGTTAACCGCAGCCTGAATCCCAACTTGCTCACACCAAGGAGGATCTACGTGGCAGTAAATTACCCAGATTGTAACTACACTGGAGCCAGTATAGTAACAAAGCACGAAGGGAGACGTAACTGCCCTCATCACCACGGTCTGAACACAGACTCAAGGGAAGATGATAGTTTCACAGTCATACGGAAAGTTGTCTACGACCCCGTAATGAAGACGTGATGGACTGACTTAGATGTGAAACAGAATTCGAGCCCCCAAAGCACAGGTGCCCCACGGATCAGAGGTGAGTGATTCCTCTTCTACAAGAGGAAACCCACTGCTAGTGTCTCTGCTGCTGCACACTGATACCTATTCATGAGCCGAATATATGAACGGGTGGGCGGGAGGCTCCACCGCATTGAAACCATGGGCATGAGACTTTCAGAATGTTAAAAATGCAATTTTACGACGTTCAAAAACACATGTAGAGTTGTGCCGATAAAACAAGTTACATACTGTTAGGCAGCAAAAATGTCTACAATGAACTCATTGTATCTGGAAATGACTTTTACTTCGGGACGTACACGCATGACGAGAGTAATGTGTGAATACGCCTAAAAATGAAGAACAGAATTTTAAAATAAATTGTTGAATATGGTGAGGTACCGTATAAGAAAATTTGAAGATATGCTACTGAAGTTCTGGTTAAAGATGTAGGTAGGTATATAGACGAAGTTCAGTGTAGGTAGTTTAAATAAATGTATCTAATGGGAAAGGTGCCACCACCCGGGGTTAATCGATAGGGACCCGTAAGCATATTGCAGCTCCATATTGTAATTAAAACGGGTAACAATCGTAGCTTATCCGTGGAATATGCGAAGGCAAAATTGTTCGTGCACACTGTTTTTCTGGAATTGTACCGTTGGGACAAACAAATGACAACAGTTGGTAACTCATATGAGGGCGTATTCCAACAGATCGAGTGTTAGATCATCCGTGCTAGCATTGCGTTGTAGCTAGTGCATGGATCAGAGAGCAAGCGTGTAGCGGTAGAGATTGAAGTATGGGACGATAATAAAAGCATTTCCTTGGGCATGTACCGTAGCAAAAGACGTGTGGGCGATGGGATGTTCAATGTGTGATTGTGTTTCGTGACTTCAGCTTTTAGTATGTCATGTGGCTGTTTTGATATGAGTGTTCTCGTTTCTCTTATTAGGTAGTATTTACATTCCAGAAATCTTACAAAGATGTGGAAATAGTCATCTATAATTACATGCTAAGTAAATAAAATGATTAAACTAAACATTACACAATCAATATAAAAGTTTAGATGGTTATCATGCTACATATGAGTAAG
>Ga0136643_10002028_pt1 | contig 25702 bp, 12 predicted proteins | sample TergutLab28metaG_FD_96883 | JGI IMG/M metagenome (GOLD analysis project Ga0136643, IMG submission 96883) | Labiotermes labralis P1 segment gut microbial communities from Petit-Saut dam, French Guiana - Lab288 P1 (version 3) (version 3) | ecosystem: Host-associated > Arthropoda: Insects >... | reverse complement strand
GAGTGGACCCCGTTCCAGACCGACTACTACTCAGAAAATCTGGTAGCGCCGGGGATCGAACCCGGGACCTCTGTATCTGTAGCCAGAAACTCTGACCACTAGACCACAGAGGCGGTCGACAATTTGCACACTTCACCAAATTCAATCAAGGTAGAATGTAGAGCTCCGTACGTCAAATATCGTGTTGCTTCACGCCTATGCCGCACGAACTGTTCCCATGTAACGTAAATTGGGCCAAACTAATTCAAGAAACCATTTCTGCCACGTAATGCACAGCTTTGCGTCACGTTTGGTAATGTTGTTATTCTGTCCTAGCAATGGAACGCACATCGAGAAGCAGAGATCCACGTATTCTGAACCTAGGCACTAGAAGGGAGTGACTGACCTGGTTCAAGTAACAGCCTTGCCCGCTGCAAGTCGCTGGGCGGGCCGCAGGGCCGGACTACATGTAGCCGCGTGCAGCGGCGAGCAGAGAAGTTCCTTTCCCTCGCGCCGAACAGCTGGCTGTAGTGGTAAGGCATAAACGTGCATGTTTTGATACAGCAGAACATAAACCTTTATGAAATACTACCTTCACTCTGAAAATGAGATCTCAGTCCTATTTCTAGAACCTACAGTTACTATTATCCTTCTAAGTATTTTTGTATTTTGCATTATCTGATGATGCCCAGTTCCGGCCAAAACGTATGTTGTAATAAATTGTAAGTGCTGCCAATAAAAAATGTATTTGTAATTTACGGTTTTATTCTGTTATAATTTAGCATTCATCATTCATCCTACCAGCCGATGCTATACAATCTAGTACACCGACAGCTTCTTTAGATAATGTATTGAAGCCTCCCCTCCCACACCACTCTGGTTACAGCCCACATCGTAGTGTCGCTATGCTGACTGGATTTCCCGGCTTTTCCGACATTAGATTTATCTCCTGTACCTCCGCTGGCTTGAAGTACATAACATCGCAAAAAAAACCTTACTTTTAAAATAGTGTCCCTTAACTATTGACATCAAATTTGATCTTCCCATGCTCTACCAACTATCGCGGTCCAGTTGTTAGCACTCCTACTAGGGGTCCCAAACTGAAGTCTCAGCTCGGTAACCGGCGATCTATACAGAGGATTGTCGTTTTTCTCAGCCCCCTAAAGTACCTTGGGGACCGCGGTGGCACAGTGGTTAAGGTGCTGTGCTACAAATCGGAAGGTCGCTGGTTCGATCCCAGCTGGTGTCAGTGGATTTTTCATTGACATAAAATTCTTCCGATTCGCACTATGGCTCTGGGGTCGACTCAGCCTCTAACAGAAATGAGTACCAGGAACATTTCCTGGGGGTAAAGACGGCCGGTGCGTAAGGCTGATAACCTACAACCATCCTGTGCCGTTGTCACGAAATCTGGGAACCTTAATTTCCTGGAACCCTCTGGGCCTGTTAAGGCATGTAATGGGACTGCTTTACCTAAAGTATCTTAAACTATTTCATGAACGTTTCATTTCACGTCTTTTCCAGTTCATTATTCATTACCTCGACGCCAAACCATCTGAACTGTTGACAGCGTCGTTCAAAAACCGCAACTAACAAATCGTAACAATTTTGTCCTCAGAGCTGTGAATCTTCCTTGATGTGATGCCGAGTAGGTACGTAGCCATTTACTAAAGATCCTCCAAATTCAGGCTAGACGAACACAAAATTCAGGCAGGAGGTTCCCCCAGAAGTTAGCATAATTTTCCACACTACACGGCGTCATATAACATTAGACCACATTCTTCAAATAAATACGAATTCAACGGGAAGGAGAGATCAGGGGGAGACAGAGAATAAGATAGAGGGACCAAATTCATCTTCAGAGACATGAACAGGCTCAAGAGCCCACACCGGCAGTGGTTCACAAGACGAAAAAGAAGAAATACAAATCCATTCCTCCCTCCCACTTTCGTCGTTTAACATCGTATTGCTCTACGCAGCGAGCGTACCGCGTGTGGTGGGGGCCGAGACAGGTACGGCAGGTTGGTTTGACAGGTTCGTGATGCCAGTAGGATGAGAGCCTCATGACGGCAAGGGTGGACGAAAGTGACGTCAAGATGAGGGCCGTGACGTTTGGCGGTTTGTGTGCCCTAGCAATCCTGGTGGGACTTCTGGTTTTAGTTGAGGCGGGTCTGCAAGCCGAAGGGAATACTTGTGGCGAGAGGAAGTGCGGGCCCAAAGAATACTGCAGAAATCACGACAATATATGTCAGCCCTGTAAGGATGTATGCGAGACCAAGTCCAATAACTACCAGCAGACGACATGCGACAAACAGTGTCAAGGTATGTGGTAACTATCGCGTGCAGGCATTCAAAACCGTGTGTAGATATATTATGGTATTCTGAAATGTGACACCGTACAGTCCATTGTGTGTGTGTGTGTGTGTGTGTATAGCGAAGTTGTGGAGCGGTAAACTGCCTTCACCTCCGAGTAAGACACAGGCAACATGTTCAGCAACTTTGGTACCCACATTCCATACTACGTGATGTGGCAACGCGGAAGACCAAAATATAAATCTTCAAATTCGTGAACCCCCACCGCCCCCCCCCCCAAATTGTCCCACGCGACAACAAGCAAATAATGTATATTATATGGCCTTATATGCCTGCATAAGCAGTGGTAGCCTAATGCGTGACATCTCACGACATCCTAGCTCCGTTGTTTGATTACACGCCATCAAATAATGACATTTCTTACAACTGAACGTGACTGAAATTAAAATTATTTGCACCTAACACGTTTCGGCCATGTGCATTTCCCATCTTCAAGGGTTATCTCATTTTCAAGAAGGCTTACACAATGTAAACACAACACAGTCATGACTCTACCTACTATAAAATATGTTACATGCTTAGACTCTGAAGACTTCCTTGACAATGAGATACGCCTGTTAGTTTGACAGATGTGCATTGCTGAAAAAGTAGGGTGAAATCCATGGGCGTAAAATGGGGGGGTGCAAGCAAATTACCCTCCAATATTTTTTCTACCTCAGAAGATTTTTCGGGCTACTACGTTGAAGAGGGGCAAATAAAAAATAGAAATGTTTTGTAAACTATTATTTGGGCCGTGTAAAGACAGAAAAAAAACATGGTGCATGGCCGATTTTGCTCCCCCATTGTTATAAGGCAAGTTACGCCTCTGGTGATATCCGTTTTAATTACGATCGTGCAGAGTTTCAAGCCAAGATAATTAACGTACGTAGAATGTGACTTGTGGTGAGTTCGGATATTTTATGTCCGTAATGTAGAGCCTCGTTGCTTGAGTAATTTTTGCAGCGACACAGGAATATACTAACACTTCTATCGTCTCCACAGACTACAGTAGTTCCCAATACCAAATTTAATGGAAGTGTGTCCAGTGGAAGCAGCGCTGATACATACGGACAGATGGACACGACAAAGCACATAGGTGCATTTTACAACTTGGCAAACGCGCTTGAAAGCTGTATTTGCTGTTTTTAATACTTTCAGCTGTCCTTCACAGAGCGAAAATGAGGCGGGCGGTCACGCCTGTACATCCTAGCAGACAGTTCTCATTTTACGTGTTTTCGCTTTAACGCTACTTGAAAATTTACACTACTTTTAGAATTTACGCGATAATGTTGGGTTTAACATGATTTGGCATAGAAGATGCGCGATAATTTTCGGTTTAACGCGATTTCGCATAGATGGAATGTTTCTCATGTTGGAGGCTAGCAGAAAGTGACGTCACTGTACGCCATCAGTCACGTGTATGGATTGGTTACTTTGGTGATATGAGCATGCGGCTTGTTTAACCCTTATCCTACTAAGGTGGAGTATAGGGTGAGCTCCTAATAATGCCAGCAAATGTCAGATGGGATTTAACTGAGGGTTTAAAGGGTTAATTCCCCCTTTCTTGTCATTGGCTTTTGGTACAAAAATGAGTGATGAACGTAAATGTACATCGCTTAGTGAAGAATCGGCGAAAGAAAATCAGCATTAGAAATTAAACGTAATACGGCGACTTGAAAAGAGTGAAAGAAGTGTTGACGTATGCCGTAATGATTCGCTCATAGTAGCATACGTACAATTGGTGATAATGCTGATAGAATTACAGAAAGTGCTAAGTCAGGTACTAAAGTAGCAACATTACCACAGTCCTATCGCAGTGAACCGTACCAAAAATTATGGATATGAGTCTCTTGCAGTTCTGTTGCATTACAAATAAATAAGGGCCAGGCGGTGGCGCAGTTGGTTGAGGCACTGAGCTACAAGCCGGAAGGTCGCGGGTTCGGTTTCCAATGGTGTCACTGGAATTTTTCACTGACATTACACTTCCGGCCACACTGTGGCCCTGGGGTTGACTCAGTCTCTTACAGAAATGAGTATCAGGAATATTTCCTCGGGGGTAAAGGCGACCGGTGCGTAGGGCTGACAACCTTACCACCTTCATGTGCCGATTGTCTTGAAATATGGGAACCTCAACCTCCTGCAACCCTCAGGGCCTGTCCAGGCCTGTGATGAGATTGCTTTACCTTTATCTTCACAAATAGATAAACAAATGGTATATAAATATATGTGTAATATATAAAAGTGTATACTGGATACAAAGTACATATATACTCTACAGGTCCGTATATCAGTTAATGGTATAGTTATACACTATACAGGATGAGGTCATCAATCCCTGTCCATGTGGGATCTATTGTGGATAAGGTTGGACTGCATGACCCTGAAGTTGAAGGCACTGGGATCCTTCGAAACGTCGGTAACTATTTACCAGGCTACACGACGTAACATCCCAGAAGATTTTAATATTAGAATTTATTAATTATATATATACATATATATACTGCGTATACATTCCTTGGACACACTTTTATGCATAAACTTACAAAAGTTTTACAATATTTATGTGTGGCTTGCCATTGTGATGTACAGATAAATAGAGGAAGACAGAAGGGCAGTACGTCACGACAACACTCCGCAGTTTATAAATATCTTTGACGATATGTTACAATCTGTTTGTGGACTGCTTCAAATTTTATAAGTCAATGAATAACAGCTGTGTCAAAGGAATATGAACGTTCATTAATTTTACATTATATGCAGCGGAACGAAAATAACTCGGACATCTAATAACACTCCTGTGACATGTCATCCGTCTGAATATATCAGAAGAATAAAAGGGATGTTAATAGCTAATTAACGAAATGAGGTTTGGCGTTCTCATGGCTGTGACTATTATGTTCGGCGGAACCTGCTCTCTCAGACTTCCGGATATACAACCGTGAAGATGGAGGCAGTAGTTTCCTCCAAATCGCTAATGCCTACCTACCGAAATATACGGCGTCATATTCCACAATAATGCACTCTTAAAATGGATTTCGGGGTTCGGGATGCAGTGAATTCTGTACAAGATATATGGAGCTGAAGAGCTACACATTGTCTACTGTGCCTACTTAAACTTCGAAGGATCTGTGAGATCTGAGGTTGTGAAGGCAACGGCTATGTGGCCCCGTACATTCTGGTAGAACTTTACCGAGTTTCCGGCGAAGGAACGGACAACAAGACAGCGGAGTGTGCCTGTGTTATTTAAGCACCACGCCAAGAATGCTTACCGACAGCTCCAGCCATTCTTAACCTGACTGGTTAGATTTGAATGGTCAGTCTCACGCCCCGGTCGCTCAACCTCCAGGGCAAGAGCCCCTGATACCCACTGAATTGGAGCCAGGGGTTGGACACTTTGGAGAAGAGACAACTCCCTGCCGGGAATCAAACTAAAATTCCTTAGTTGTCCAGACCGTGGCATGGACACAACTGACTGCCCTCTGTCGGCTTTTCCATCTACCAAGAATTTGAAAGAATTTGTGTTTATTTACACATCAACACTTGCCACCAGTACTCTTGTCAATAAAATTACTTCCCACCAGCAAAGGTATTTCGTCCGGTCAAGAGTCAGAACCTTGTTAGAATCGTCGGCAAGTAAAGTAAAAGAGTGCGAATACAATCGCATTTACAGAGAGACCGTTTGTGTAGGCATCAAGTGCGCAGTACTGTCTGGTTATATGCAGCACAAACTTATCGATCGAACTGAATTCGAAGTGAAATATTAATGTTCTAGTACTTACATGCAGCCCGTTTCACGAAGTGTGTTCCGTTAGTAAGAGGAAAGTAGAGGGCATGGCCGTCTGTTGCACGAGATGCGGGCACATTAATTTTGTGAAACTGACGCAGCTGTGTTATAGTTTTGTAAACTTTTGCTTTCACTTCAGACCATAAGCAATTAAAATATTCGTCTATGGTACAGGATCATGTTGAGCAGCTCATGGTTATTTATCCGGTCAAAAAAATTCTTTGAACATTTGAGTTCTAAAAGCCAATGACGCCTTAAAAATTATTCCAGCTTTTCACGATTGTATTCTATGGCGTTATATTACTACTCTGTCAATATAATACCATGCTTTTAAACTAACTGTATATAAATGTTGGTACAGTACAAGACGAACTTAAAATTTGCTCGAAAGTTACATTTACAAATAAAAATTTAAATGTTCCCCTTCTTTATAATTAACCTCATAACACAAGATTCTTCTTGAGAAACTGATAGTCACGTAGCTGCTCCGGAATTTCCACGTCTTTATCAAATTAGTAGCTTTGTTACTGTGTACACAGCAGCACGCCACTGGCCCCTGTATTGTGGCTTTCTTCATTACCCCCAGGCAAATACAAAGGTAAAGGTAAAGCAGTCCCGTTACAGGCCTGGAGTAGTCCAGAGGGTTCCAGTAAATTAAGGTTCCCAGACTACATGACAACGGCACAGAATGGTGGTAAGGTTGTCAGCCTTACGCACCGGCCGCTTTCACCCCCAGGAAATGCTCCTGGTACTCATATCTGTTAGAGGCTGAGTCGACTCCAGGGCCATAGTGCGATCGGAAGGATTACGTCAATGAAAAATTCCAATGACATCATTTGGAATCGAACCAGCGATCTTCCGATTTGTTGCACAGTACTTTAACCCCTGTGCCACCGCTGTCCCCAAATACTAGGGTGGTAATTCAAATTAAGTCACTGTCGCTTAGTTACATGCCCAGTTTAATATTTAATAATCTTACAATTCGACACTATATAGCCTAAACAAGTGATAATATCGTTAAGTGAACCATAAGTGAAAACATAATGTTCAGTGACAAGTAAAGATTATGTTCCTACCTAAATCATTTGGGATATCGGTGAAAAATGTGTATGTGAATTTGTAAAACGTCGTCCCGTTGTGTTAGTCAATCACTAAGAAATACCGTACGCACAAACACAACAAACAAACACACTCTACATGATCACTGTTTTTTGTTTTTACTACGTGTTTCGGTCATACATATTGGCCATCATCAGGTATAAAAATGCAGGTGTGAGCACAAACACGTGTGAACGGCAAGACAGCACTGGCGATGGAGCTGGACGCTGACGATTTTATTTAAACGCCGTTAAACACATGGACTGAAGAGCACTGTTTCACACTGACGGAGTTGGCGTCAACCTCTCGTTAACCATTAGACGCCTAACGTCAACTATAGTTGACGTACCGCACCGCTAACCTCCAAAGTTGTATTTTATATATTTATTCAACAAATATAGGTGCCGAATATTTTAAACATGGTGTATACTCTCCGTTTTTTTTCTCTTCAAAATGCAGTTTGTTTCATAATTCTAACGTATTTGGTTCCTGTATTGTTCACATTTTATATACAGAGTGTGTTAAAATTTAAAAAATAATTACGGCACCAAAAGGTTAATCACTGGGTTTTTCCTCTCCTTGACAGAGAAGTCACTGACATTCTCACAAAATGTCAGCCTTTTTATCTCGTACTGTTGGGTGATGAAATCAAGGGTGGAGGACTCAACATACATCAGGGAAATGATTAATGCATACATTTCCTGATGTGGATGTGAGTGGCGAACCTCTAGATAGGGCACGCATGGTATGTAGCAGCGTGAATGGGCTACTGCTCATAACAAGAACACAGTGTCTGACGGAGAGGTCACTTTTATTATGGAGGAAGCCTAGCATGCCCAGTCTGTGGGCTGCCTTGCTACCCACCTAGATAGTGTATATCGACCAGTTCAAAAGTGTATCCAGATTCACCCGAAGATACTGAGCTGTATCGGCCCACTAGACTGGCTCGTGTTGTCTGGGGCTTTTGGATACGTCTCGCAGCCTTAATGAAGAGTATCGCGATGCTCTTCGAGACGGAGATGGCGATCCTGCAGTCCACCGTTCGAAACTGTCGAAGTAAATCTGCAGGTAGCCGAAAAGCAGCGCCAGTTGGGGGGGGGGGGGGGGGGGAAATAATGGCGGTGGCCGGGTCATCCGCGTAGACAGCCAATTCGACGTGGCGGAAAGATGTGGACATGTGGTACAGTTACAGGCTACAGGGGACGGTGAAAAGAAGTCACCCTGAGCCACTGCAGCTTCCATGTTTCGACAAGTCGACATGGCCGAGTCGAAGAAATTCCCTGCCTTATACAGGGTGATTCAGGAGGAAAGATCAATATTTTGGGAGGTGATATTATTGGTCATTATGAGAAAAAATGTTCATATGAGCATGTGTGTAATGCTGAATGTTCACCGAGATGGAGCTGTTTGAATCTCCAGAACTAACTCCGATAGGTTTTTGTTTGTTGGTCTGGATACACGAGACGAATTGATCGCGCTAATTTTGTATGCTGCTGTCCACGTGAAAAAAAGTGAAGATCAACTCGTACGAGCAAAACGCCACCTTCGCACACGAGTCGCAAAGTACACTGAGATAGACGTTGGGATTTTTGAATATTTATCACGAAGTGTAACAAATTTGTCATTTCTTTTTAACCAACAAAATTAACGCTCCGCAGATTCTCCTCCTTTATTACCATTCACAATGCTTTTGTATCTGTAGATTCAAACATCTTTATCTCGGTAACCATTCAGAATTAGACACATGTTCATATGAACTTGTTTTTTGTGCAAATATTTATATTTCCTTCCAAATCGCTGTGTACAGAAACTGAAGTCCCATTACCGTTTTGGCACCCGCCTGCCGCTCTCCTCTCTTCTAAGCTGCATGAATTTATTCCACAAACGCGTATTGTACATTTCGCTTAATTTTGTTGAGAAGAAATACATATGATTTCTAATAATGTACAAATGTCGTTAATTCCAGGCTCAAATTGATACAAAGTTAAGAAATTTTGTTACTATTCGAACCAACGAATCCTTTCATTGGTTCGAATTGTAATAATTGTATTATAATGCAGGGAACAGAGAACGTGAAATCCACAGAAACGTAGTCTAGTATAAAAGGAAGAGCTATGTGGCTCTAATGACTCCCCATCAAAATCTTCGTTTTCATCCCTTTGACTCCGACATTCATTTATTACAAATAAATCTATTATTGCAAAGATATTGGCTTGACCGTCATCACATAGAAAACAGTCGGGCGTTATTTTTCGTTGTGTCTCGTATATTTTCCATATTGGAAACCGTATCATATACGCATGTTAGATCTTAATAGAGTTTCTACGACAAGCTTTAATAGTAGATCTGACTTTCATACGGAGTAAGGGTTATGCTGAACCGATACAGACCAGATTTATTGAATTACTTTCAATCTGCAGCCTCTAATTCATTTACACAAAGTTTAAAAATTCAGTTCATACACATGGGACACATATATTTGAGTAGTACGTCTCTACCTCGCTCAAAACATCCGGAGTCTCCACTGTAAGGATTAGTCGGTTAGCCCTCACCCTGCTAACGTGGAGAATATGGTGAGCTCCTAATAATGCCACCAAATGGGAGATGGGATTTAACTCGGCATTTGAAGGGTTAATGTTATTTAGGAAAATAAACACTTTTTAGATTCAGGATGGTACGAAACACAAATATGTCAGCCAAATGCTGACTGTTTAGGCTAATGTTCAAATAGCCCATAACTTTAGCGTTCATTGTACTTTAAAGCGTTACTGTTTGGTTTTAAGATATCAGGTACCAAATGTAATGAATTTTTTTGAGACGTGCGCATAATATACATAGACACATACGTATATATGTAGGCATAAAAATGGTTACAGTGGCCAGTGCGAGCGGCAGGCGCGAAGTGCATTCTACAGCGCTGCCGTGCTGGCTTTACGTGTGTGAGTCATCCGCATACAAAGACGGAAACAGAGAAAGCGCTGGCGGCCGGATTTCCCCAGGTGACAGACAATATTCGGCAGGTGGCAGACACCTCGTTCATTGAAAACTGAAGGTTTCATTTGGCCGTATTTTCAGTTCAACATCGGTGGTGGCGTGGGGTGTAAATGACTTAAGTGCTCGTAGAACTACGGGCGAGATGGAAAAGGAGTCGGAAAGGAGCGAGGTTATCTACGAGGCCGGTAAGAAATACAGCAAATGCGTGAATGCAGGCCTCCGCCGCAAAGTAGGTGAGATACGGGCTTTTTTTTGAGGGGGGGGGGATATTACGCAGCGTATGGTGGCAGTTCCTTACAGACGCATCGGGACAACCTATCGTTCCCATCTTCAAGGGTCGAACTTGAAGATGGGACCGATGGTTGTCCCGAAATGTCCATCAGGAATAACCACTATACACGGCGTAATATCCCAGAAGAGCGCAGATCTCGAATACAGTATTTCTTCGCTGTCATCTTTCGATCACTTGCTCATAGTGTTGCAAACTGCGGCGCTGATCAGCAATCGATGAAATGAACAACAATAAAAATAGCTTCAATAAAGCTACAACAATGATAGTGTTAATAACGCTACTTTTAGTAACGTTACAAATAATCTTATTAAAGGTATTATTATTGTTGTTATTAACATGCTCTACCGATGTTTTCTTAACAGTCAATATAACGCATTAGGAACTTTTTTTCCCGCCAATTCTTCTGTTTCCCCATTCCCCAGTGCCCCATGATCTTACCTCATTCATCGAGCATCGGCGGTATAAAACTTCAGCAACTGACCACGTCATTGAATATCCACTCTTACTGTCTCACCTTGCCGAGAGGCCGGGCGTTGACTAGGAATGCATCTCTCGAGATACCTTACGCGATAAATACGAAAGCGATCCATTTCAGCAGGAACTCACAGGGGAGTTATCAGCGGTGGAAATAGTTTATCAGAAACATATCTCTGAAATATCGGTACACATCTACCAGACTAGTCGCTGCCGTGAGAACCTTATATCTTATAAATTTTAAATCTTCGTGCGATTCATTCTACTGGAGGTCGACCGATTAAAGAAAACAATTTCCGTAACCAAGAACATGATGATGATTGTCGGCATTATGCACACACGTTGCAAGACAAACAGGTTTGGGCTGACGAAAGAACGAATGTTTACTGAGAATAATCACAGTCCAAGTCACGTGATTTTTAGAGAGAAAGGGGGTGGGGTGTGGGTGGGGATGGGGGGGGGGAGAGGCAGATGCATTGAATGTAATAATGGCTGTTCATGCACCTGTACTATTACACGTTTCCTGGAAAAAATTGCCGTCCTCGAGCAGCGGACAGACTGTTGTGGAGTCGCTTCAGTCACGCCAGAATGTGAAGCGGTAAGTAAAATGGCGGGAATGCAAATCGCTTTTTGGCTCTTGCGAAAACAAAAATTGCAAAAATACGCCTATTAGCTTTGCCAAGTATGTCCGCATGTAACAAATCGAAAACAATTGAACAATGTTTGATCAAGTTTCAAATCGGAGCGCTTCAGTAATACTGGTAGACATATTCCAGTGTCGGTTAAAATCGGACAACAGTAACCGACACTTTGCCTACAGATCTGCTTGCTTTTCTGCGTGCATCTCGAGCGTAATTTGGTAAATATTCAGCAGAGTGAAAAATTTTCCCAAAAGCGTTTGCAGAGGCAATAAAAGCCACATTTACTACCAGCACGGCCGCGTGGTCTAAGGCGAAATCTGCGGCCGCTCGCCTGCTAAGATTGTGGGTTCAAATCCCACCGAGGGCATATAAGTTTGTCTGTTGGGAGTGTTGTGTGTGTTGTCAGGTGAGGCCTCTACGACGAGCTGATCACTCGTCCAGAGGAGTCCTCCGATTTTGGTACGTCGTTGTGTGTGATCTGGAAACCTCGCGAATGAGGAGGCCATGGACCACTGGGGGGCTGTCGCGCCAGAAACGAACTACCATTACAATTTTTCCGTACATCTACGGATTTCTATAGAATTAAATAAGTGGGAGTGGGCGATACAGATTTGTTACGCTATTCATATACATTCTGAAATTGTTCAGTTATAATGTTTTAATGACGAGCAATTGGTTGTGTCAAAGACGACTGTGGCCACATCTGACGGAGTCGGTACAGTAGGTATATACGTCACAATATTAATTATTCAGAAATAAATTTGGTAATGTTAAAGACTTCAGTAATATCCTTGCGTCTGTCAGTCACAAGTCAAACTTCAAGAAAATATCTTGTATAATTATGAAATAAAATAAATTAATTTAATTAATGCGCTGAATTCAACAGTGTGTTCCGTCAGGTTTAACATCCAAAAACTAAGTTTTTTTTCACAAAATATATTTATGGGTTTTGTATGATTTTTCACGATAGATGACTGTTCCTTAAACAGCATTAACCGGTTGGTTTTGGTAACGAATAAGTAGCGCACACGCAGTGAGGACCCAAAATTCCTCAAAATTTCTGTCCAATTAATTTCTTGTTCACGATGAGCAAACCATTCGAAAGAGCTATTCTAAAATTAGTCTACAGGCACACCGAGGTAAGTAATTTGCGGAATGCAAGTCGGTTCGATTATATTGCACGTCACAACAATACGCTTTAACGTATAAGACTTAGAAACCTCAAATATTAGCTCACTTCTTTCAAATACAAAGTAATCCCTGATGATGGTTTAGTGGACGCCGAAAAATGTTGTAGATATAGTAAGGTAAATAGTAAGATATAAGAACTAAAGAGTGCATGTGGCTGGATTCTAATAACAACAATGTAATATGCGGAAAATGCAAAATATTCAAGAAATTCAAAGTTTCAAATAAAGATAAAATGTATATGACCAGATAAGTGTAAGCAAGGGAGTTCATCCTGCTTCCAGCTTTGTATAGTCAGCGTATAAAAGATATACCCTCCAAAGCACCAAATTTTGTATAGCCCTCTTTACTCTTGATACTTCAAAAGGCTACATGCCACGTTCTCAGAAAGTGCAGCATGGCGTCACGTCGGTGGAACAGTGCTGTGAGCACTGGAACATGAAGATTCACGAGGATAAGACCCAGACCACTATTTTCCTCGTGGACATAGACCGGAAATTATAAAAAAACATGAGACTGAAAATGCCCGCAACGTCGGCTGAGGCAAAGCCCAACGCAGAAAATGCGAGTAGCGGCGGTCAAGCTTACGTCATTTCAAGTTCTACGCTGCAACTATATGTAGCATAAACTGAATACGTTACGGTAAAACCTGCTTCGCAAAGCCTGGACTGACCGAGAATTGTATGTACACTACCACAGACTAGACACATACCATTTGCTTGGCCCTCTCATATTACACATAATTAATTAATTATGTACAGGATGCGGAAAAACTCCATGCCCAAAATCGTGACGTAACAGGGGGAACCACAACAAAGACTTATTGTCAGGGAACTATATGTCGGAGATGCGTCCTTGTAGCTCTACGGTCCGTCAAATTTGGCCCAATTAAGGTTAGAAATCAAGCAAAACCAGTGTAGTATTCTGATATAAGAAGTTGTATTTCGTACCAATTTAGAGTAGATGTTCAAACGTACGGCCACCAGCCTCGACAAACAGCCGACAACGAAACAGCAGAGACTGACGTGTGCGCTTAAAAACACCAGGTTGCTGCCTGATGGTGGCTTCTGCCTCAGCGATAAGGGAAATGAGATCCTTTTCAGTAACAACATCTCACCGCAACTTATAAAACGAACGCTGGATTGGACGGGGCGGGCCTATGCGTTGGCCTCCTAGGTCACGGGACCTCAAACCAATGGACTTCTTCCTAAGGGGCCAGATTAATTACCTGAATTAAACGTTGCTAGTTCATTCTGGGACCGATAGTGTGAGAAGTGAAGTGTTACAAACTGTCAAGAAGGAAAAGAACATCCTACATAGAATAAAAAGGATGAAGGCTAAATGGATTGGGCACATCTTACTTAGGAACTGAAGGAAATAGAGAAGGAAGGATAGAAGTGAGGGGAAGACAAGTAAGAAGACATAAGCAGCCACTGGATGACCTGAAGGAAGGCACAGGATACTGGAATTTGAAAGCGTAAGCACTAGATCAAACTGAGGATTTGTTCAGGAAGAGGCCATGGACCTGTCGTAATACAGACTACGAAGTGAATTATATACTTGACAAATATCAAGACAATGGACACAAAACAGATTCATCCTCTCGTCAGTAGGGTTGTCCCAAAGTTCTGTTACTTTTAACCTCTAAATGTATCGAATTGAAATGTGCGTGCTTATTGAGCTTGACGTTACTTTACTGCGCACACAAATTATCGACTGCATTGGAGATTCACTGCCGGGAATTGTAATCTGTTTTGGTTTTATTTTCTTAAAGCCGGCTCAAGCGGTAATGTCTCTGACCTTCATTTTTTTAGTATGTGACCCGTTACAGCTTCGACCTGGATAACGAGCATTCTGATTGAGGGTTTTCTTCATTTTACTCAGTCCATCCAGTCAAATGCATGGATGGTACATCAGATTAGGCCACGACCACTTTCTTCCCCATCAAAGCAATTCGTGATTCACCCTGTCATCTGACGCTGCAGGCTATATGCCTATAGGCAGAGCTACACGCAACCTTTCAGTAAATAGTAAAGAAACTCTGTGACGTTGCGTACACAGACTATAATAAGACGTTCTCTGTTTTCAAAACTTCTTACGGTTGCACGGTAAACGCGTGAATGAATTTTCACTTGCCGCCATAAGAAAAATATGACCTTCCCTGCGCCAATTTTCACGAAGCTCGTAAGTGTTAAACAGCACGATGTGCGAATCACATCTTACGAATTCCACCGAAATTGAACAACAAATGTGAACATTATGGCTACGAATTCATTTACGGCCCAAGTAAATTACGGCCGTAACCATCCCGATTTTCACGAAAGTCACTGCCGTTTAAGAAAATTCTGTGGACCTATCCTTTACCGACTTCCATCCAAATGGGGTAAAAAAATTATTTACGCCTTTGGGACAATATTGCTTTCATTGTACAGATTTTCAGAAAACTCAGAATTACTCAACGGCTTTGCACTGGGATCTTCAGGACTGAATGTCATCAAAATCGGTTAAGAAACTTACATATAACAGGTGGTAATTCATTAACGCTGTTAATTATGAATATTACTGAGCCGATAACAAAAGCTTTTGTAGCTGATAATAGATAAACTTCCTTAAATAAGCAATAACGAAAACTAATTGTTATGGAAGTAGTGGATATTAATATCTGCATACTGTGGCGCGTTATAATTTGTTTGGTGGTGAGTTGTTTCTTTTAAGAAAATAAATAAAATTTGAATTTGTGTTTCATACAAATTATGAGCTATATGCAGTGACGTACCCAGGAATTTTGTTGGGGGGGGGGGTTCAACAAATTCAGTTGAGGACAGAGGACAGAGAGAACGGGGATCTGGGGGCGGTAGCCCCCTACTCAGGGGTTCTGGAGGCAGCTGTAATTTGGTACAAGGAATTTCATTTTATATAGTAAAATTTTCTTAATTTTTAGTACTTTAAGAATATTTATGATGACAACGAATCTATTTGTCATTGCTAATGTAAAACAGTTGTGAACCTAGGTAGTTTTAGAATTTTACTGCCTTTTTCCGAACATCTTGGGGTGTTTGCGTCCTAAATTTAGCAATTTTTAACAGTTTTCACAATCGGGTTGAGTTTGGCACGATTTTGGAGGGCTTTCGGAATTTCTGGGGGGGGGGTGTTGAAACCCCAAACCCTCCCCCCTCAGTACGCCACTGGCTATATGCACCCCTACCTAAATCCATGAAGCAGCCCCTTCTTCAGAAGCTGATATTCGACATGTTAATAAATAAAATCTTAATATTTTGTAGAATCTGGAAGTTCATTAAGTTATTTACAGGAGCCCACAATTTGACCCTATCCTGACCCCAAGTAAATCCACTCCTTAACTTCACATCCTACTGTCTTTATATCTGTCCCGCCGTCCGTAGGGCAAACCTACACAATTCTGTACTAGGACCTACAGTAGGGTGTATCTGTCACTCAATTATGTGCCTCATTTTGTGACCACGGACTTAACACAAATGAGGAACGCGTGACGAACGTAGAGTACAAGAATATATAAGGAAGCCACGGTTGTGGGTGGGTTTGTTGCATTGATCATTATGAGCTGAAACTAAATTCGTCCGACAACTTGTAATATGAAATTCCTAGTCCCGTTGTTCATCGGAATCCATGGATTTCGTTTTAGACCAAACTGATGTCAGCACAGACATAGCATGTTCGCTGTTGTTTAATGTTATTCAGGTTGCGGTAGTGAGCTTAAAGAGTGGCTAGATGCACGTGACTGTGAAGAGACCAATCAGGATACAACTTGTTACGTACGGCTTGCTCGGATGTTTCCATGTTTACTTAACAAAAGCGACTCTATTGTTCTGATGCCTACAGTGCACTGCAACAGTTGTGCCCCACTTCCAACCAACATGTCTTCTGCCCAGAATTTACCTAACTCCGCACTCTAAACAGCGCCAGGGGCGTTCCTCAGATCAATTTCGACCACACACTGACAGGTAGTACGTATAGTAACCATAATCGTGACCGTAACGATTCGTTCTGTTTGAACTCTGAGACATTTTGGACTCTTTCTATCGCATGTATTTAAATGTAACACACGACGTTTCTGGGATAAGTTCGGTCCCCGTCTGCAGCCTTGCTTCTTCCAACGACACCGTCACTACGCGATATTCTTCACACTGTAACTAAAGCCGCATTAACATCGAGTCAGCAAATACCGCATATTATAAAAACAGTTAAAAATATATGGTTATACAGATTTTACGATTACTTCGTGTGATAGGTGTCTAGTGAAATTTGCATAACCAGATGTTACAACGTGTTTTTAGATTATGTGGTATTTACTAATTTGACGTTAATCGGTTTTAATTAGAGTGTAAATAATCATCCTGTAGTGAAGGTGATTTTGGAAGAAGCAAGCTTGAAGACGGCCGATCCTAGTAGCCTCGTGATTTAAGGCGTGGGTCTGCGGCCACTGGCTTGCTGGGCTTGTGGGTTCGAACCCTGCTGGTGGCATGGATGTCCGTCTGTTGTGTTGTGTGTTGTCAGGTAAAGTTCTCCGCTTCGGGCTTGTCACTCGTCCAGAGGAGTCCTACCGAATGTGGTTTGTCTGAGTGTGATCATGTATCCTCGACAATAAGAAGGGCTTGGACCACTAGGGCTGTTGCACCGTGGTAAAAATAGAAGCCTGAAGACGGGGACTAAACCTGTCCCCGACACTTAATGTATCAAATTTCAATTCCCACCATGGACAAATCGAAAAAGTTTATGAGTTCGATGTCATACGTCATCGTCAGAACCCTGTAGATTCGGTTCATATTGTTGCATATGTCGAAAGGCATCAAAATTCGAAAAGCCATCGAGCACCCCTACAGTATCACACGGTGGCTTTATAGGTAGTGGTAGTGCTTATCAGTCGCAACGTCGGGTATCGCCCTTTGTGAGCAGTAGTTTCCACGACACGTCTTTAAGATGTTCAGTCTAGTATCTACCCAATTTAGTTGAGTCCCTTTTAAAAGCTAAAAGCTGCTCATCTATTCACTAAATTCCCCACATCTTTTAGAAACTGGAAGAACAGTATCTTAATCACAAGAACCCTTCACTGGTTTCTATCCTAAGCCACATGAACCCAGTCCACAATTTCTAATCTTATTAAGACCCATTTTAATATCGTCCTTCATTTTAAACCTACAGTTAGATTCTGTAAGTGATCTCCTTCTATCAGGTTGTCCTACCGAAATCATGTATATTTCGTGTCTTGTACTCAGTTTACCTAGCTACATTTAAAGTCCTGAAGTCTGTAACATAAAATGACAACATTCTACAAAAAATCTTCGCTCTTCTAGAATGTTACACAGCGTAGATTAGTATTTACTTACCGACGTTTCGGGATAAGCGTAAGTCCCTTCTTCAGAGGTCAGTCACTCAAAGAAGACAGCTTGTCCCTTGATGATGAAACCGATAGGTTGTCCCGAAACGACGATGACTACCAATATACGCTATGTAGCAGCCCAGAAGAGCGAAAATCTCATTTACACCGCGGCGGAAGCCTGAAATCACGCAGCATCTTACAACTCTATTCATGAGGAGTCGAAAAGAATTTACTGGATAACATCAAGGGTAGCAAAGTGTGGACCGAGGGGAACAATGGAAAGACATAAACCGGCCCGCAATTATGTTCATGTATGTTAATAATACGGCACTTTATAAAGCCTGAAGACTGATGCAGTCGTTTCCTGCTATTTGCCAACATAGACGTCATGAGATCCTAGAAGACGCCGATCTTCCCTTTCAGGCAGAGTTATCCCTCACACGGGCTCAGGTTTGTTTGAGTTTTTACAATCGAATGTGGGTGTAGAACAAACAGACGAGGACCTTCTGCTGTCCAATCCTTATTTAGTTGCCGTTCATGATCACTTCCTCTCTTCATTTTATAAAATCTGCTGCTACAACAGCGTCGTTAAATAATCCACAACAAAGTTCCAACCAACATACCATTTGTTCTCATCATATTGAGATTTCACGTACGGCACAAATCTTCAATAGTCACTCCATTTTAATTCCACACTACATTTTGTACATTATACAGACAATTTTTAATTTTAAGCAGACTCTAATATGCTGGCGAAAACGGCTTGCAGGAACTCAACACGGGATTATTTCATTCTTATTTTCATCCTTTGTCCTTTACGCGCCTTCTTTTCTTCACTTTTTTCTCTGTTAAAAGAGAGTGCAATTTCTAACATAGAGCTTCCGCTTGTGTAAGTACCTGAAAATTGTACTTTTCCATCGAAACGGCGAGACAGTACATAGTCAGTTTTTTTCTTATATGCAGAGTGACTAGGAAATCACCGTTTCTGTGTAGTGAACGTGCATCTTTACTACGTCGGAAGTAAGAAAACTCATACGCACGCCTTAGCTGTCGTGACTTCTGTCAGGTAATACCGAAAACACTCAACTCCCCACTACGCAGTAGTTTTCAGTAAATAGTGATCAATTGGATGCGTGCAAGTGTTGTGGAAATGGCATTACCATTTCAGGTCCGACCGAGTGTTTTTGGCGGAACAGGTACTTTGTAGTGCAAATGTTACGCATAAGAGATAAAAATAAATTTGTGAGCATATAATGCCAAACGTGACTGGCCACATCGCAACACGGAACCCCATTTCATTTAAAGCAACAACTCCACCAGTTGCAGATACGCCGAAGGCTGGCAGGCGGTTTTATCAGAGAACCAAGTCATGAACATTTCTGATCGCATCCTCAGAAGTCCGAGAAGGTCTTTTCGCATATGTTATTCGCAAATAGGCGTCTCTTCTGAATCAGCAAGGAAAGCGTTTACAAAAATCCTGAAGTTGCAGACGCCTAAGTTAACGTCGGTGCATGAACTGTGTAATAGCGCAGATGTTTTCATGACTTTCATATAACCGACAGTGATGACACGCTTTTCAGCGACAGAGTATGGTTTCTTTTATCGTGTTACCTCACCTCCCAAAATAGCTGTGTATGATAAGAGGTTAGTTCACTAGCGTGTCAGGAGACATCACTACACGATCGAAAGTATGACGTACTTTGCGCAATATAACGAAGAAAAATATTTGTCCCTTATTACTTGAGAATACCACCAAATCAGATCTTTCTCATGATATGAATGACTGAACAATTAAATAAGGACGAAACTGCCCAGACCTGTTTCCAACAGGACAGTGTGACAGCGCCCATGTCTTAATGCATAGGTGGCTTTGCTGGAAAAAGCCTTCAAGGGATCGAGTATTGTCAGACACACTTAGCGACCACCATCACGAGATCTTACTATCCCTGATTTTTTTCTGTGGCATACAATGAATAGTACAGTCCGCAAAGAAAATCCTCGTAGTCTCGATTATTTGAAAGAAGCAATCATTAATTTTATTAGAAGTGTCTCCTGCACTGAAGTCACACACGTCTTCGCTAGCAAGTTAAAATGAGCAGATGTTTGTCTGCATGACCGTGGGGACCATTTCCGACATTCACTGTAAATGTTAGCACTGTACATTAGCTGTAACTACGTTCATTCTAATCCACACTGTAAAGAAACACTGGGCAAACGGCCAAGAGTGTTTTATGCTCTCCCGTGAATATAACAGCATGAAATTTGCATACGGACGTGCTTTCCGACATAGCAATATTCAGCGAGGAGATTTCACTGAGTCAACTTATGTTGCTAATTGATCAATTGTAGCTGGATCTGAAGTCTCTCTCACACTCGTCTGGATCGTAATTTCCAGAAATCTTGAATGGACGGAGCTAACTGTTATATCTTAGGGTGCAAATCAGTGCCTGTGATCAGTTTGGGCGGATTTCTGGTCATTCTTTCATTGGTCAGTTTTAGTCACTTCAGTCAGTTGGGGTGAATCTTCAACCTATGGAAACAGTGAAGAATCGGCAGTCGTCGTCAACATTCAAGACTGAGCAGCGAAGCGACTGCCACGCAAAACAGTATAAATGACTATAATTACTCGCTGAGCGGGTGAGATAGAATTAAGATCCAAAATCTCAAGCACTGTAATTGATATACGTAACTGAGTTTCACCGTGTAGCATCTAGAGTGATTTTTAAAACATTACAATTAGGTATGACCGCTAGTAAACTGCTTTTAACATACATGTTTTGAAAAGACAAAATTAGGGCCACACAAACCTTAGAGAAGGGACCCTGAGACAGCAGAATGCAATTATCACTCTATAAAACGAGGGGTAGATTCACCTTGACCTGGGGAGACTCTTAATCAACCAGCTCTCGGTACCCAGCGCACCCAAACTGAGGTCTCGGTGTGTTTTCTTACTTACAAAAGGAGCCCAGTGATATTTTTTCAGCCTGTACATAATTTTATATAAAGAGAAAGCAGTACAATAGAAATCTGACAATACAGACTCATACTCTGAAGATGTTCAGAAAGCCGCGCGTGTGTGTAACACCGCGTTGCTACCCCGCACCGTCAACAAACTGCTACTCCATCACAAAGCAGTTTAGGGAAATAACAGCTGTTTGTTATGAGAATCGCGTGAAACGTACAAATACACTGCGTGACAAAATGCAGTTTCTTAATGCTAGAGAAGGTGGTGGCTCTAGCAACTGCTGCGCTTTACCGGGTTAACTTTTGTTTCAGATTACATTCACGAGAAGTGGTTCGTGACGAGGAAGGAGGAGGCAGCGGCAGAAGACATCAGGAGTGAGTATACTCAGACAGCAGTAAGAGGAACATGACGCGTGTCCGGCTTCGTGTACTTTGATTTACGTTAAAATAAACAGCAAAATACGTTATAAGGTTAATCTGTTCTGTAATGTGACCCCTTAGGTACTAAGGTTTCGGAGAAGCGAACGGCCTCTATCATGAGAGGTAGTTGTTTCTCGGAAATGCTGCTATCTATCTACCAGACTACATGTCGTCACATTCTAGAAGGAAACATAATATTAATGTAGCCCGCTGTCAGAAAAACGAATATTGCGACAAAATAAATAGTCAGCCGCTATCGGTTCTGTGACAGGGCACCTTACAAACAAATGTTGCAAGATGCATCCCACAGGCTGTTACGTCGTGATGTGGTAATGTGATAGCAGCCCTCGACACCACACAGTCACTTTTTGTAACTTGGCTTCCGATAATGTGGCGCTGGGAATATTTACACCTAAGACAGAAGAAGTAATAAATAGGATTGAGAAAATTTCGAAGTGGCGAAATTTATAATTGTTTCTCTTTAGAGGTAAAGGTAAAATTCACCCTAGAACAGGCCACGAAGGCCCAGAGGCTGCGTAGAGGTATAGCTCTACTCTTTCATTAACCTCGGCCCTAGATGGGGTTGTCAACGCCACGCCCCGGCCACTTTACCCGCGGGAAAGACTCGGTACACATTATATACGAGGCTGGGTGGATTTCAGGGCCCGTCTGGACAGGTTCGGAAAATCTCGCCCCCACCAGGATTCGATCCCCAGACCGTCCAGCCCGTAGCGAGTCGCTATACCAATTACGCTATCCTGGCCCTCAATTGTTTTTTTTTTACTGAATACAATTAAGCAAAATACATGGAAGAGGCATGGCGAGGCATGTAGCACTCATGGAGAGGATGACAATTTTATAACAAATCTCCCAAGGCATAATGGCAAGACCGCTTGGGAGACGTAGGTGTCAATAAGAGGATAATATTAAAATTGATTTGAAGAAATAGGGAGTGAACTGTGTTTTTCTGGTTCTTTAATAACCAGTGGTGCCTTTATGTGAACACTTTAATACAACTTCAGATTCCGTGAAATGCAGGTTGCTGCGCCATGAAATGTTTTGCCTGTTCATTGTCATTCAGGGCACCGTTCGTTCATTCTGCTGAGGAATCAATATGGTGGCCTTGCGAAGTTTTGATTTAACAGCAACAGCGTTGCCACGGGGTGTAAATTCGCAGCAGTTGGTAGATATGCAGGTTATGCCAAAATCGTATTTGCGAAAAGTAAATAAATTTAGCGAATGTTCATCAGCGCGTTGCTTTAAGTTATAGAATAAATTCTATAAAATATTTCAAACTACTGCAGTTGGCTATATTTAAAGTGACTCCGAATAGAAGGATCAACAAATTCTTCGGGAGAAAATTCAAAGATTTATCTTCCTACTCTATTGCAGGAAATACGGTAATAATAAAGAGATTGTTGCACGTGTTGCAGGTGTGTTGACACGCCTAACGGTGCTGGTGATTCTGACGCTAGTCGTGACGGTGTTCGTGCTCCTGCTACTGATAATCGCATTGGCGTTGCTGTTCTGGCACAGGAGGAAGCAGATCAAGAAACCACCGATTTACCTCGAGGTAAGTAAACTAACCCTTTCACTGTCTGCTCAGTCTCAAATTTCTGGGCGGAAAGGGGGGGGGTTCAGCAAATTAAAGAATCTCCGAAAATAACTTAATATGCCTGCCTTTTTTCCAGTCCTCCAGAGTACGTGATGTTCCTGCAAAAACGGCAACCTCTATTTAATTAGTAAAGAACCATATAAGGAAGGACGTATAGCGGAATGGAGGCATAACGTTGGTCTTCTGTATTAGTCTGACGTAAGCTATTATCTGTAAGTTCTGGCCACTTTACCGTCGGGGAAATGAGCCCTTGATATTAACTGGGTTGGGCAGAATGGCGGAACGAAAAATATTTGCTACCTCAGGAAATTGAACCTCGATTCTCAGCTAATTCAGCCTGTAGAGTAGTCATTATGAGGTACACAACTCACATATCGGTATTAGTGTGAATCAGAATTGCTTCTCTTCCCTCGTAAATCTTCAAACAGTCAGCAGAAGTGATTCTTCATTTCGTCTGGTTTTTACAGCGAATGTGGATATACACAGAATTTCTTAATTATGTCATCACTAGACCTGATACCATGTCCCTCAGTAAGAATATTATTAGCTGTTTTAACATCTTCGTATTCGGATCTTTCTCTTTTTATAGTCTAATAAAAAGGAATTTCTAGTTTATTCAAATCATCGTCCTTACTACAAATACAGTCGAACTCGCTTCTAACGACCTAGGTTTTTGCGACACCTAATCCATAGCATTAAACATTTTGTGAAACCAACCAATTTCCCATAAGGCACGTGTTTTTCTGCCTTGCTTAGTACGACATACATAAAAGCATCCACCTCGGATATAACGACATTACTCGTCAACGGTTTCCATACAGTTTTCCAAGAAGTAGACTATTTTGAGAAATCAGCCATCGTCTCGGCTTTAAGGACGCAAAGGCATTCTTTTTTGGGCACTTACATATAAATTGAAGGCCTGGAAAATGACAACAGTAACAGTAATTCACTTTGTGCCTAAAGTTTTGCTATACTTTTGAGGTGCCTTCGCAGAATGGCGAAAAGATAGTGTAAAAATACAAGTAATATGCGTACAGGCCTGTATTTTATCTTGAAATATTTTTCCTTCGCTTGTACCCTACACCTTGCTCACGGCGATATTCGTCTAGAGCCACAAAATTTATTCGATTCCTACGGAGACGTTATAACCGTGTTTGACTCTATGTAGCCTTGTAGGCCGGCCTACTCAGTCAGTAGGCCTATAGTAATGAGGCTGCAGTATGGACAATGTCTGGAAAGTCCTTTTTTTTTTTTCGTGGCTACCACTAGTTTCAGACCGGCTGTGGAACCCATACAGCTTCCTATCCAATGGGTACCAGGGGAAGTTTTACCCGTGGAAAAGTGGCGGAGGCTGAGTTTGAGGCTGAAGGGCACGATAAATTCAATTTTTCCATACATTTTCCGTGATGCAGTGCGTACCTAAGCATGAGGACTTCTAAGTGTCGCCTCTCTATAACAGTTTTCCAGTTACTGGTTCTCAGTCGCTTTTCTTTACATTTGCCTATTTACTGCGTTTACGAAACTAACACCTTTCACGTACTAATTAAAATTTTCTATGCTGGCTAATTTACCAATTTAATCTCTTTAAGTTTATTCATCAGACACTGTGTACACACTGTCGTAAATATTAAAATTAATACCATAAATTGTACGCAAATGAATACTGACAAGGTGATATATTTTAATATAGATATTTCCTTCATGCTAGGGTCGAACTCAACTATGTTCACGAAATACTTCATGTGACATGATAGGTATTACTATTGGTTTGTTAACTTATCTATGCATGTATAAAAGTCGCACGTATGTCAGGAATATATTTACATTATTTTTTTTATTTCAACCAATTAATGCACAAATATACTTCACAACACAGTCTCTTTATACAATGTCCATTCCTACATGTTTCGACATCTCTGTGTCATCCTCAGGGAGTTTAAAAAATTGGGCCTTGCCAAGTTACGTAAGTTCTTAAAATTATGGCTGTTAAAATTACAATTCCATAAAATTATTAGATTAAAATATATTAAAATATTATTTGATCGTCGCTGAGTGATACAATAAATTCTGTTTTAGGGAACTGTAATTTTAACAGCCATAATTTTAAGAACTTGCGTAACTTAGCGAGGCACAAATTTATTAAACTCCCTGTGGATGACACAGAGATGTCGAAACATGTAGGAGTGGACATTATATAAACAGACAGTATTGTGATATATATTTGTGCATTAGTTGGTTGAAATAAAAAAAAAGATGCAGGGTACATGCATTAAAATATTAAAATTTATGTCTGTATAGTGATCCCATTACAGGCCCGGTGTGGCCCAGAGGGTGGGTAGAGGTATAGCTCTACCCTTCCATGACCGCGGCACTAGAAGGGGGTGAGTGGTCAGCAACACGCCCCGGCCGCACTTTACCCCCCGGAAAGACCCGGTATCCATTTTACAGGAGGCTGGGTGGGCCCCAGGGCCGGTCTGGACGGGCGGAAAATCTCGTCCCCACCGGGATTCGATCCCGGACCGTCCAGCCCGTAGTCAGTCGCTAT
>Ga0136643_10002024_pt1 | contig 25717 bp, 24 predicted proteins | sample TergutLab28metaG_FD_96883 | JGI IMG/M metagenome (GOLD analysis project Ga0136643, IMG submission 96883) | Labiotermes labralis P1 segment gut microbial communities from Petit-Saut dam, French Guiana - Lab288 P1 (version 3) (version 3) | ecosystem: Host-associated > Arthropoda: Insects >... | reverse complement strand
CTTAAAACTGTGTCCGCATCTATTATTGTGGTTCAATTTTGTCACCTTCTACCCTTTAATAGAATCAGCACGCAAAAACGTGCCTTATCCATATATATGACTAAGAAGTAAAAGTTGCTTCAAAGTGGGAAATAAGGTTTATTATTGCGATAGTCCGACATTAAATGTTACCGCGTGGATAACATCCGGATTTAGAAACATTTTTCTTGGAATGTTCCTAAATCCGGGTATTGTTGTACTCTCAAAAAGCCTGATTTGACCGGTCTTTTTTCTTTTGGTACACACATAGGTTTAAGGCACAAAAAGTTGAGGGCTTGATGCTCTTTCTATTCCGCGACAATTACCCTGACAATTACCCTGCTCTCACCTGTGTATCATTTAACGTCCACACATAAAACTGTATGCGTGGCTAAGAATATGATTAAAGTGGTCGGAGTGAACGGAAGACATTGTACAGATTCAGCCTTCCGTAACCCCATTGGTTGTTGGGGTATTCGACATTCGGGTCGCGCTCACAGCCCGCAGCAAGATAGGAACGAAGTCGATAAGAATCGAGTAGCATGTCATTTTTTTCTACAATCCCCCATTGGAGCATCAATGCGCCTGCACCCGTCGTAATAGCCGCTGAAACGCTTGTTCCGCTCATGGTTAGGTTGCTCAAACAGGGGTCTGGAACATCCACCCCCGGCGCTACCAAATCTGGCAAAATGCTATCCAGTATCGACGGCCCTTGTGAGGAAAAACCCGCGAGGCTGCCGTCTCGGCTGTTGTAAGCACCACAGGTAATCACTCCAAGTGCGTTGCCTGGTGTCACTATAGTATAGTTAGGTGTCGGAGTCAAGAAAACAGTTTCCGGAGAGATGAACCCCGTTATTGGCAGCCAAGCGTGGTAAGTCCCATTCAAGATAGCATCAGCATGAACAATGATAGTCCAGATCCCCGGCGTTGCACTCAAAAGCTTTATTCGTGTAATTTGCGTGCTGCTTCTCTCAATGGGGTAAAAATAATCCACGACTACAGTGGCGCGCTCCATAACTAATTTGCTGGTATAGCTTGTGCCTGAGCGGGCAGGTATGCGGGGAATATGCTCGCCGGTTGGCGACCTTATCGCTATCGACATCCTGTCTGAAGCAAAATTCCAAAGATGCACAAGAACATCCTCTTGCTCTCCTACTCGCAGTTCAATGTCTTGTGAAACTCCCGGCGCAGCTAACCTGCCATGAGTGTGATGTCCCGCCTGTCCTTCGTTTCCGGCAGCGGTACATACAGCCACACCGATAATGCTAGCGATACGCGACAAATATGACCCCAAGGTGGAAAGGCCATCGTGGCCACCCAAGTTAGTCCCCAATGATACGCATATTGCCACTGGCCTGCGCAGCGCAACTGCTTTGTCAACTATGTATTGCACACCCATCATAAGATCATCGGAAGAGAAAACATTTTCCAGCTCCGGCGATACAAGGAAGCGGGTACGGTCAAAACTTCGTGCACTTCTAAGTTTTACAGCGATGATTTCTGAGTCCGGCGCGGCTCCCGTGCATTCTCCCGGCCCTCTACCACCCGCTATTGATGCCAAAAATGTCCCATGCCCGACCGTGTCCATGTGCGGAACAATCTCGTGAGGATTCTCAAATTGCAAGGCAAAATTAATATGCTCGGTGACGTATTCGGTGCCGTAGAGGAAACCGCCAGGCGGGTTGCCTCGTATTGTCTGATCCCAGATGGAAACAATCTTACTGCTGCCATCTTCATATCGGAAAGCGCTTTGGGTATAATCTATCCCGGTGTCGATAAATCCCAATAAAACTCCACTTCCCATTAGGTTCAAATAAGGCTGCTGATGTATTGGCGAAATGCCTGACGCGTTCAACTCCTGTGTGCCCATTAGGCCAAGCACCAATGGGTAGATGTTGATAGCGAAGTTTTCGACATCCTCGGTCACTTTTCTAATATCGGTATCCTTAACATAAATTATGCTGTATCCGCCGTCCAACTCTTTTTTATATTTTATGTAGGGGTTGTTTTCCAAATAAATATGGCCTATAGATTTGCTTTCCAACACAAGCGCTACCATACTCGGATCATAAAAAATATCTTCCAAGCTCATTGCCGTGCCTCATTTCTTATGTATTACATTCGACTTAGAGCGCATCATCTCATTATAATTACCTTATTTTATGCGTGAATGGCTCGCATGTTGACTACATAGTGAGGATATAGTAGGATAAATTATTATTGTGAAAGCATCTATTTAAATTATATGATTAGATAAAGAACGGAGAATGTTGTTATGAACAAATCGAGCGACACCAGTTTTCATAATTCAAATCTGGCTGCAAATTATATGCGGCGTCCACGACTTAACAAAGTTTTGGATCAGGCAACCTGTTGCCAGTTGGTTTATGTAATTGCAGGTACCGGCTACGGAAAGACACAGGCGGTATATCACTATATCGAGCAGCAACAAGACTCTACTGCCTGGTGGATGCAGATTACAGATAGCGACAACATAAGCTCCCGTTTTTGGGAACGGCTTGTGCATATTATCTCTAATGATAATCCTGAACTGGCTGCTAAAATGCGTGAGCTCGGCTTTCCGGAAACCCTTGCCCGCTTTAAACAGCTTATTGGAATAGCAAATGGTCTTCCTTGCTAAACGCTTTAGCCTTGTGCGAAAAGTCAAATGCTTGCGCTCGATTTTTTGAGTGTTCTTCTTGCCGGTTTGCAAAAGATTTTTTGGTATAGCATCGTGATAGGCAAAGTTATCGTCTGAATACACTTTCACAATTTCCACGTTCAACGAATACAGCAATCCCAAAAGCTCACACAATACCTCATGCTCACGTGTACCGAATAAACATATACACTATTCACGAAGAAGTTTATGAACCCCTGCTTGCGCTCTGCGTCGTCAAGAGCTAAGTTCGCATACTGACAAATCCGAAATCGGATTTCCTCTTTGCTGATGATAGGCCTCTCTATCTTCTCCCTTGCGATTGACAGCGCAAGGGATTCTTTTTCGCTCTCTAGCCCCTCAAGTGTCGATTTGGTTGTCGGCGTAATAATCTCCGCCTTGATAGCGTTCATCACATTGTCGATTTCGGTTTGCGTTTTCTTCATCTGGCCTTCGAGTGCAGGCAGGGTGACATTCTCTTTAAGTTGTACCGCGTAGCAACCATCAACGATGTAGTTCAGCACAGGTGCATCGTTGAGTAGCTTCAGTGCGATGCCAATGACAGAAGTTTCGATAAAATCTTTTGGTGTGTGCTTTTTTTGCACGTTTTGGCTTTCTTGGCGGCGTGACACTGGTAGTAACGATGCGTTTTGCCGGTTCGGCTAGTTGCGCTTGCACCCGACATGGTTTTGCCGCAAAGCCCGCAAAAGATTTTGCCCGTGAGCAGATACTTATCTTGCACAGGTTTGAAGCTGCCGGGTCTGCGCTGATTTTCAACCATCCGCTTCTGACACTTCTCAAATATTTCGGGTGTGACGAGTGGCGCAAAAGCATTCTCAACGACCGTTTCCCGGTAGCGATATTCGCCCAAATAGCGGTTTGATGAGGGTTTTTGCGATGAATGTGTACGCTATTTCCTTGCCTTTGTTCGTTTTAATGCCTTGCTCATTCAGCGATGTCACGATGCTTTTTGTGCTTTCCCCCATTGCATATCGCCTAAAAATATCGGCAACAATCAGTGTTTTCACCGGGTCGGGCTGGAAGTGTCTGTCCTCGTCGATGTAGTAGCCGTAGGTAAGCACACCGCCGTTATATTTGCACTTGAGAACATTCTCGGTCATGCCGCGGTTGACTTTCATCGAAAGGTCTTTGATGTAGTAGGCCGAGAATCCCTCAAAGATGCTTTCCATCAACTGTCCCTCGGGGCTGTCGTCAATTGGTTCGGTGGCCGAGATAACGCTCACGTCGTTCTTTTTGAGGATGTTTTTGTAGTACACACTATCATAGTTTATCGCGGGAAAACCTGTCCAATTTCCAGACTATTATATAGTCGAATCCGCCAATTTTACTGTCCGAAATCATCTGCATAAAATCAGGGCGATTGTCAGCTTTTTTGCCGGGAATTGCCCGGTCAATGTAGTGCTTAACGATGCTGTAACCTTTACGTTCGGCAAAGGCTGTGCATTCGCGGACTTGCCCCTCGATGCCTTCTTCCCGTTGATTTTCTGAGTTATACCGGCAATATAAAACCGCTCGATTTTGCATTGCGCTGCTGACATTGATGCGTGAAAGATCGTGGCGATTCGCGGCATAATAAGCCTATGTTAATCAACGTCGACCAACTGCTGGAACGCCGCGCCGCCTTGCGGTATTATCCATATCTGCCGCTGTTCTACGCGCTGCCGCAACCGCTGGTCGTTGCGCGAAAGATGGACAACTTCCCGCGAAATCCATTCGTTGCAATCAGCGACCACAAGTGGCGAAAGCTGTATCACACAGTAGGCTGGAAAGCCGAAGTTGCCGACCTTTGGGCAATTACCATCTGGCCATACCTCGGCATTCGCGGCGGTGTGTCGAATTATTCTATCCGCGACCCGTTCGTACTACTTGCGTATTCGCTGCCCCTGTGGTCGGCGTTGCTCGCTGCCATTTGAAACGGAGGTCAGCACTTGAATAAAAAAACAATGATTACAGTACAAATATTCCCCGGCATGAGGTTGAGGCGCTGGCGCATTGCCTGCTGCCGGATATTCGTAGATATTTTGAGAGCGAACAGGGCAAGCGGGAGTTTGCGGAGTGGAAGGCAAAACAGGCGGCAGCAAAGGGGGATAAGCATGATTCGTGAGTTGGCAGCAAGCGAGCGCCGGGGAATCCGGCGCTCGATGAGGATAAGGTGTTGGAGCGGGCGCGGCGATATCTTAGGCGCGAGGGCTAACGTCACAGTTTAGCAATCTGAAAGGTTGACAACCATAAGGTTTGTTCGGGTTGAAAGTGGGTGGTGGGGGTAATACCCTTGCCGCCCTTCTTTTTTCGAAAAAGACCCGCACGAGTGGGCGTTAATAGCAAAGTGCCCACATATACAGCCTCAAGTTTGTTAATTATGTTGCATATGCAAAGATCGGAAAGCCTGCTATAATTTGGGTAGGTGATTATATATAATATATAATCCTGCGACAGGCAACTGAGTAGTGTGCTGTATTGATACAAAAAAGGGGTAACCGTTAGTGGATTATAAGAGTAAGGTTGATATTGTACATGAAACGTTGCTGGGTGATATAGCAAGAGGGGTATACCGCCCTAATGACCGCTTAGTTATAAGAGAAGTCGCAAAGCAGATGAATGTCAGCGATATACCTGTGCGTGAGGCTATACGGCGGCTGGAAAGTCAAGGGTATGTGCGCTTAAACGCCAATCAGGGCGCTGTGGTGCGCGGAATTAATCAAGATGATTTGGTTGCGATATTCCAGATTAAGGGGATGATTGAGGGGTACGCCTCCCGATTGAGCGCTGATTACCTCGAGCCGGAGGATATAAGGCATCTACGCACAATCAACGATAAGAACAAAGTGGCCTCTGAGCAAGGCGATGACAAAGAATACGCCCGTTTCAACACGCAGTTCCATCTCGAAATCTACAACAAAATCCCCTCAACAATGCTGTACAATATGATTGTTGACTTGTATCAGAAATGGAATATCACCAAGTCTGTGTTTCTGGTCGTGCCCAACCGTATGGAGGAATCATATCAGGAACACGAGGAGATTATCCGTTTGCTTGAAGAAAAGCGCTATGACGAAATTGAGCGGTGTGTGCGCAAACACAAGTTTAGATCTGGGAACCGGTGGATGGAAATGGCATCGAAAGATTAATACTCGGACAAAGCTAAGGGGAAGTTGTTCGGCATAAGATATTGATTTGGCAATGAGGGGCAGTTTATTCTGACAACACGAAGAGGAGGGAGCGTATATTGAAAGCGCTAAATTTCACCAAGTACGGCAACCTGTATTCTGGAATACTGTTTTTGTTTTTTACAATCATCTACGGCGTTCAGTTCCCCCGTATTGTATCTACTCCGATTGGGGTTGTCGATTCGCGTGCTTATCCGCGAGTATTGTTAATATTGCTGGCAGCAATGTCGGTTGCTCTGATTATTTCCAGCGTCAGGCAATTGATTAAAACCAAAGACCAAGACGCTTCGCCAAAAGAAAAAATTGATTACCGCTGCGTGCTAATTACATTTCTTTTGTCTGGCGCTTATGTGATCGTACTGGAACCACTGGGGTTTCTAATTTCATCAGCGCTGTACGTGTTTTTCCAAACGATGAACCTTTGCCCGAAAGAAAAGCTCACACCCATTAAATTTGCGGTTATTGCAATCGGTTCGTCAATCGTGATATACGTACTCTTTCGACATTTCCTATTCCTCATGCTTCCCGGCGGCATACTAACGGGAATCTTCTAAAAGTTGAAAAGTCGGCGATGAGGAGTGCGCGTTCGCTACTTTGTGGAGGAGGAGTCAAACCATATGCTTGAAAACCTGGCAATTGGGCTTTATGCGCTGCTTACACCAATGGGCATAGGTGTCATCGTTGTGGGCGTTATCGTTGGTATCGCCTTGGGTGCGGTACCGGGAATTAGCGTAACCATGGCCATTGTGTTGCTTATGCCGGTTTCGTTCACGATGCAGCCACTTGAGGGCATGATGCTTCTTGTAGGCGTTTACATAGGCGGCATGGCTGGTGGGTTCCACTCCGCGATACTCTTGGGTATACCCGGTACCCCAGCGAGTGTAGCGACCTGCTTTGACGGCCATCCCATGGCACAAAAAGGGGAGGCGCTGAAAGCGCTGGGCGGCGCCGTGCTGGCTACATTTATCGGGACGATATCTGGCGTTATTGTGATGATTTTGGCGTCGGTTAACATTGCGAGGGTCGCCTTGACCTTTGGGCCGTTTGAGTATTTTTCAATCGCGGTGTTTTCGCTTAGCATGATTTCGATGCTTGCGGGCAAATCGGTTTTGAAAGGCTTGGCGGCAGGCGTGTTGGGTATGCTTATGGCAAGTTCGGGAATGGCTCCTATTGACGGTGCAGTGCGGTTTGACTTTGGCAACCTTCAAATGATGGCTCGTTTGGATGTTCTGATAGTTCTTGTGGGTGTGTTCGCGTTAGCCGAAATCATGGTCAGTGCCGAAACGTCAAGACATAACTTAGGCGCAGATAAAGTCCAGGTCGGCTCCAAAAGCGGCATCGGCTTTGGAATTTCCAAGAAAGAATTCAAAGAGCAAGTCCCTGTGCTTGCGCGCTCTTCGGCACTCGGTATTGGCATGGGTGTCCTGCCGGGAATCGGCGCGGCCACAATAAACCTCTTGGCATATTCTGTGGCAAAAGCCCGTTCCAAATATCCGGAGAAGTTCGGCACGGGTGTTCTGGACGGCGTTATGGCAACTGAATCCACCAACAGCGCGACACTGGGTGGTTCTATGGTGCCTCTTTTAACACTGGGCATACCTGGAGATATGGCCACTGCGATGCTTTTGGGCGGGCTAATGGTTCACGGCCTTACCCCTGGCCCGCTGCTCTTTATCGAGGAAACTGCGTTGGTTTACGGTATCTTTGTTAGCATGGCGATCGCAAGCTTTGTGATGCTGCTGGTGCTGTTGTATGGCGAACGCTTCATAGTCAGGATACTTCGAATCCCTAAGCATATCCTGCTACCGATTGTCTTTACAATGTGTATTGTCGGCGCATTTGGGCTAAACCACCGCATATTTGATACATACATTGTAATAATTTTCGGCGCCGTGGGATACCTCTTCTCCAAGTTTAAGATTCCTGTTGGCCCGTTCATTATGGGCTTTATCTTGGGGCCAATGGCCGAAACATTCTTGCGTCGCGCACTGATGCTGTCTCAGGGGGATTTCACCCCATTTGTGACAAGACCCATTTCAGCATTGTTCATTGGATGTACGGTACTGTTCTTGAGTGTTATGGTAGTAAAAGACATTAGGGCACGCTCTAAAGCAAAGGCGGAAGCTTCTGCTTAGATACTTTAGATAATGATACTATTGTTAGACCAAACAAGAAAGTGAGGGATTTTGAATGAAGAAAAAGCTGTTGGCACTGACAATCTGCTGTGTTCTTGTGCTGGGTGTGTTCGTTGGCTGCGCCGGCCAGCAAGCTACACCAACTACTCCTGCGGCTCCGGATACACCTGCGGCAACTCCGGGTGATGCTCCCCCGGCAGTGGAGGACATTAACTGGCCAACTCGTCCGGTAACGATTATTGTCCCCCTGCTGGCTGGTGGTGATACCGACTTTTACGCACGCACATACGCGCCGATGCTGTCGGAGAAACTTGGGCAACCGTTTAATGTTGTCAATGTTGATGGTGCTGCCGGTACGGTTGGCTCTACTCAAGTTCACATGGCCAACCCCGATGGCTACACCATGCTGTTTTTCCACACTGGCACCATGTTCACCAACATCCTAACCGGAACAACCGAACTGAACCACCACGATTTTGCAATGTCCAACGTTGCTATTTACTGCGATGCTACTATCTTGGTTGCAAGCACACAATCTGGTATTACGAGCGCGGAAGATTTCCTTCAAAGGGCACATGCGAATCCAAACAGCATCAATGTTGCAACGACGATTCCCGCATTCTCGTTCTTTGCCCTGCGCATGATGGAAATTGCTGGCGGTTTTGACGTGAACGCTGTTGACGTTGGCGGCGCTGGCGCAATGGTAGCTTCGTTGTTGGGCGGCCATACCGAAATGGCCGTTGCCCCCTATGCCATCTTCCGGCAGTACATTGAAACTGGGGAAATGGTTCCGATTATGGTAAGCTCCGAGACCCGCAACCCCAACTTCCCGGACGTACCAACGGTTGAAGAAATGGGACTTACCGGCGCTTCGATTGGTCGCGCATACTTCTTTGCGTTCCCTCCCGGCACTAATGAGGGTGTCCTGCGTAGACTTTCTGACACTGTAGGCGAAATTCAGCAAAACCCGGAATTTGCGCAAGCAATCAGAGATTCTTTTGATATCGAGCCTTTCTTCCTTCCGATGGAAGAGGCGCTACCTTTCATGGACCGAATCTGGGATGATATGGCTCAGCACGCAGACCAGCTTCTGCCAAACTAATACTTGCTGCGCAAATGCATCGCAAGATTGGGTGATTTGCGATGCATTTGCCATATTTTTTTCTGCGCCCAAACGCCAAATCGAGGGCTTGGTCGGTTGCGAAACCGCCACCAAAGCCGCCCCCGGAGGCTTTGCGCCTTTGCCCTCGCTTGGCATACCCTTGTGGCGCCTGTTATAAAAGCGCATAGGGCAAAGAAAAACGCGGCGCAATAATTATTCACAGAAAGAAGGGACTAGAATGCAGGGATATGAGTACATCGCGAAAATGTTTCACGGGTACGGGGTAACGCATGTGTTCTTCACGCAGACTATGTTGCGATTAGCGATTCGCGAGATGAATGAGTTGGGAATCAAAAGTATCATGGCGCATACTGAAAACGGGGCGGGGTATATGGCGGACGGCTATGCGAGGGCAAGTGGCCGCCCCGGGATTGTAATCGCACAGTCGGTTGGTGCGGCGAATATGGTGGGCGGAATAAGCGACGCGTACCTAGCGAACAGCCCGGTAATTGCAATCACGGGCAAAAAGTCGCCCAAGTATCAATACAAGAACGCCTACCAAGAGATTGACCACCGGCCGCTGTTCGACGGTGTAACCAAGTTCAACGCGGACTGTGCCGACCCGTTACAGCTTCCGTTTCTGCTTCGGCAAGCGTTCCGGGAAACAACGACACTGAAAGCTCGACCGGTACATCTGGATTTGCCCGATTTTATGGGCAATACGGTAGAACAGGTAGAAATCGAAGAAGAAGTATTCGTAAACGAGTTGCACACGAGATACCCGTCCTACCGTACCCCGGCAGAAGCTGAACATATCGAAAAGGCAGTGAAAGCGATTGCCAAGGCACAAAAACCTGTGATTGTGGCCGGGCGCGGTGCTATCGTATCAGGCGCTGGAGAGGCCTTGTATGCATTGGCGAAAAAATCAGACATCCCTGTGGGAACCAGCCCGGATGGAAAGTGCATAATAGATGAGTCAGACCCGCTGTGGGCAGGTATAGTCGGTAGTTACGGGATGGACTGCGGCAACCGAACTGTCGCAAACGCAGACTTGGTAATCTTTGTGGGAACACAGACGAGCGACCAGACAACTTACGAGTGGGAAGTGCCCAAGCGCAATGTGAACGTGATTCAAATCGACGTTGACCCGACCGAGCTCGGGAAGAATTATCCCGGCGCGATTGGGCTTTTGGGAGATGCGCGCACGGTAGCCGAACAACTGGTGGAAGCGGTATCTCAAAAATCCCGACCGGAGTGGCGCACTCAAGTAGCTGGATATGTAAAGGCAACCGAAGATGAATACAACGCCAACAAAGCAAGCGACAATATGCCGATACGGCCGGAGCGGCTTTGCGCCGAGCTGAATAAAGTGTTGCCTGATGACGCGATTGTGGTTGCGGACACAGGGTTCTCGGCGGTGTGGAGCTCGTCGATGCTGCGCTTGAAGCCTACACAACGCTTTTACAGGGCAGCAGGTTCGCTCGGTTGGGCATTTCCGGCATCGTTGGGGGTAAAATGTGCTGTGCCAAACAAGCCAGTGGTTTGCTTTTCTGGGGACGGTGCGTTCTACTACCACATGCTGGAGCTAGAAACTGCGGTTCGCAGAGGGATCAAGACAGTTACGGTCGTCAACAACAACCGGATATTGGGGCAAAGCTGGCGCGGGCTAAAGCATCTGTACGACGACAACGCAGTCAAAGCCTCAAATCACTTCGCCTTCTCGTCTGTAGACTTCAGTAAGGTTGCGGCAGAGCTTGGCGCGTTCTCGGTTCGGGTAGAAAACCCGGAGCAGATAGGCTCGGCGATCCAACAGGCCCTCGCTCAGGATAAGCCCGCCCTTGTGGAGGTTGTCACCGACAGGGATATTTTTGTCCCGGCGTCGTTTAAGCAATAGGTATTGGTGCTGTCGCAAGCATACGGAACATATTAAGGCCGTTTGTGAGCAAGCGCGTGGGTTTTAGGTACACAGCTTAAACTTCACGACTACACCAAACACCCCGCCTATGAAAAATGGTTCGTCTTTGCACACTAGTGCCCCGCCAATACAATTAAATCCGAACTCTTCGTCCCAGTGGATGAAGGGTTCGGATTAGTCTTGTATCTAAATAGAACGTAACGCATTGGCACAGCTATGCAATCCAGTTGCCTTTAACTTGCCTTTGGCTTAACCATAGGCAGCAAGCTCCCACCTTCGCAGCAACAATCTACAACCGATTGCGTTTGCAGCGCGACAGCAATATCGAACACGGGAATAAAAGAGTGGCGGTCACAATCGCTGCAATAGCATCCGACCTGGTACTGCTCATCAAGCTCAAATGCGTATAATTTTGCCTCTACCGCTCGTCTGCAATCTATAAAACGGCTTAGCTTTGCCGCATCTGTTCCTGTGGGGAAAATTTTTCTGAACAATTGTGCAAATCCGATATTGCCTTGATTTTCAAAGCTCCGTGCATATAAGGTCATTATAATCATCCTTTCCCAATACTACTTGCGCCGAACCTACTAGAATCAAAACAATGGTTCTCAGCGCACAAAAAACCACCGTTTGAATTTCAAACGATGGCAAAAAAGTTGGCTTGTAAGCACACACGTCAAAGGCTTAGAGGCTAAACTTTTTCCTCCAAGCTACGCGGGCGCAGGTAAACCGAACACCTATACAAATAGGTGCATCCTTATTTAAACCATCATTTGAGTATCGCTTGTAACTACTACCGTCTGCGTCCACGCTATCACCTCCCGGAGCATAAAAAATCCTCTGTCACCATTTCTAACAATGACAGAGGAGATTACCCTCCAATAAAATACCACTTCACCTATAGGAGAAGTGTATCCCATTCATCGTTCAAGCTTTAGCCTCACAGGGCGATGATGTTGCGTTATTCCATGCCTTGGTTTCGACATGGACTGTTGGCCTTCTCATCGTGTCTCCACGACTCCGCGGCAGCAACCCGTATCCCTGTGGTAGCCCCACCTACCGAAATAGCTTATTCGGTTATATTCTTTATTATATGCCGCTTTTCTATTTTGTCAACCTATTTATAAAAAAATACCAATAGTTTGCTGGCTCGGTAACGAAACCGTAAAACAAGTTCCCTTGCCGGGTTCACTGTCAATTGCAATCTTGCCGTTCTCTAGCTCCAGAATTCTTTTTACAAGCGACAACCCCAGGCCGTTTCCTTCAGCTGCTCTTGACTGGTCGCTCTGGTAAAATTTCTCGAACATATGCTTTTTTACATCCTCGCTCATGCCAATGCCTGTGTCGGAAACAGTTACGACAGAATTATTTCCATCGCGCTTAAGCGCAATATCAACCCTACCCCCGTAATAGCTGAATTTGATGGCATTGTCCAGCAGGTTTAACCAAAGGTGGCGCAACATTTCCTCATTGGCAACAATATTTATTTTTTGGAAAGTCGCGTTTACATCTAATTTCTTTCTCTGAATTTGAGGCTCTAAAACCAAGAGAATTCTGCGTATTTGCTCATCTAGAGAAAACTTGGACTTCTCTTTGCTATTCACCGCGCTTTCCAGCTTGGAAAGAAGAAGAACATTGCCGGAAAGCCGTGCCAAACGCTCGCTTTCGGAAAGGATGATATCAAGATACTCATCCCGCTGTTCTTGTGTTATATCATTTTTTTTGAGCATATTGGCAAAGCCTTTGATGGAGGCGAGAGGTGTTTTGAACTCATGCGATACGGTGCTGACAAAGTCTGACCGGAGCATTTCCACGCTTGCAAGCTCCCGTGCCATTTCATTAAAGCTTTCCGCCAGACGCACTATCTCCTTTGATCCTCTCGTTTCCACACGGACATCAAAATTTCCGGAAGCAATTTTTTTCGTAGCTTCATCTAGACGGCTGAGCGGGCGCAAGAGATAGTTGCCGCCAAGCGTGGCCATAACTGTACCAATGAACACGCTAATCATTGCCGTAAACATAAACCCATAACGAATCTGGTTTTCTTCAATTATAGGGGGCAAAACGCCTACCGTAGCAAAGAAGCTTGCGATAAACCCGGACACCGAAACACTGACAAGAAGAGTAACGGACACAAAAAATACAAGAAACAACAGCGTTGATAGCTTTCGGCTGAAAGATTTCATTTTCTAATCCTCATTCTTCACTGCCCTATAGCCGAGCCCCCGAACAGTTTCAATCGAAAACTCCGACCACTGGCCAAAGCGCTCACGCAGCCTGCCTATGTGCACACTGACAGTATGCTCGTCCGTTTGGGTATAGACGCCCCAAATCTCGTCCATAAGCTGCATACGGGTAAAAACCGTATCCGGATAGCTAAGCAGCTTATAGAGGATCATAAACTCTTTTTGCGGTATAGTAAAGCGCTCTGACTCACGGCTTACAGTCAACGAGTCGTAACTTAGCACTACCTTGCCGCATGTTATTTTTCTCTCGCTTGCAATCTTAGCTCTCCGCAGCAGCGCCTTTACCCGCAGGATTAGCTCTGCGTTGTCAATAGGCTTTACCATATAGTCGTCTGTTCCGACAATAAAACCTTTGTGCCGATCTTTGCTTGCGCTCTTTGCCGTCATCATTAGAATGGGCAAATCATATCCAACGCTACGAAGCTGTTCGGTCAAAGTGTAGCCGTCCATACCGGGCATCATGACATCTGTTATCATTAAATCGATATGCCGATTGTCTAAAATATCAAGGGCTTCTTCTCCGCTTGCGGCCGAAACGGGACTATATCCCTCGTAACGCAGCAACGCTTCCAGTAACTTCCTGAAGTTAGAGTCATCCTCGACTACAAGTACGCTGAACATCAATACACCACTCTCCAACAACGCCTATATTTTTGCCTTTTTAGTTCCAGCTTGCGAAAAAGCTACGGAATATAGGCAAATATGGATAGCTTAATAATACAAGAATACACGAGAAATTTCAACTAAACTTCAACAAAAAATTAAAAAAGTTGAATTTTAGTTGAATTTGAGTTGAGGTTTATGGTGTATGGTAAAAACATCATCATGGGGGTTTTTGTCTTTATTACGTGGTTTTCTACATTGGAGTTAACGTAAGAGAGAAGCGGCATGTTCCGAGAAAGGGGTGGGGTTAATGTTTGATGAGCAAAACAATGACTTGCAAGCACCTAAAGCAAGAAAGTTCCCAATATTTTTGCTTATTTTATCATTTATATTCTTTAACTTTTTGAGCGCCTATGGATGGAGATCGGTTATAATACTGAGCCTTACTCGGCTGCATCTTGTTTAAAGATACGCCTCGTAAAGACGCGGCACAAATCATAGCGGATTTGAGAGAGATTGGCGTATCCAAAACCTGCCTGCTGACCGGAGACCGCTTGCAAGCCGCAGAGAGAATACAAGCTGAAGTTGGCATTGATGAAATGCAATGTGAGCTCTTGCCAGAGCAAAAGCTAGAGCATGTCGAAAAGGCAATGGAGAACCACACGGTGGTGGTTATAGGCGATGGCATCAACGATGCGCTTGCCCTTTCAAAAGCGCATGTCGGAATCGCGATGGGGGCTATGGGCTCGGATACCGCTATACAAAGCGCGGATATTGCCCTTATGAACAATAACCTTGCCAACATACCGTATGCTATCAGACTTGCCCAAAAAACCAAAGGCACCATCTATCAAAACATTATAATAGCTTTTTCAATCAGTGTGCTTATGGTATTCCTTGCGGGAGCTGGAATCGTTCCGCCAATTGCCGGTGCGCTATTCAATAACTTAGGTGCGTTTATTGTCTTGGCAAACAGCGGACGAGTGATAACCGGCGCTTAAGTAATAATTTCCCACCTGCAATCCGGTTCACATGTTTTACCTGTAATATTATAACGGAATACTGTGATATTGGAGGGGTCTTGCATGAGCACAATAATTATAGTCTTACAAGCGCTAGTGCTGGTTATTGCGGTGGGAATAGATGCTTTCGCGTGTAGTTTTGGTTATGGCGCAAGCAAAATAACAATACCTTTTAAATCAGTTGTAATTATAAATGTTGTATGTAGCGCCCTACTTGCTGCCGGACTGTTTTTGGGAACGTCAATAGGACATTTTGTTCCGCAGGGTGTGGGCGAGTGGATTGCTTTTGCTATCTTATTTGTGCTCGGAGTTTTCAAACTTTTTGACAGCACGATAAAAAAAGCGATTCGAAAGTGCAAAGAAGGTGCTGGTACAGACTCAAAGTTCTCATTGCTTAACCTTGGGTTTGTGCTAAAAATATACGCAGACCCAGAGGAAGCAGATATTGACGGATCGAAGGAGTTGTCGCCTAAGGAAGCGGCGCCGCTGGCAGTTGCGCTTGGCCTTGACGGATTAAGTGTTGGCTTTGGTGTGGGCATTGGCGCTGCGCTAGCTAGTGCGTTTCTGATTGTGGGGCTCTCTCTGGTTATTGGTGTCATACTGGTTATGCTTGGGTGCCTTTTTGGCAACAAGATTGCAAGCAGAACGTCTCTGGATCTATCATGGCTCAGCGGAGCTATTTTGATTACTATTGCAATAGTAGGGGTAGTTTTTTAGTCGGCTCAGACAAAGCGCCGGTTGAGATGTAGAAGCCGCAAAAAAACAAAGGACTTAGGGAAGGTAGTTGGTTTGTTTTGCTGATTAATATATTGTGGTCAATCGTTGGGTTTATTGTTCTAATCAAGTGCGCTGATTTTATTGTGGATGGCGCCTCATCTCTTGCACTGATATTCAAAATACCCACTATGATAATCGGCTTGACAATTGTCGCTTTTGGCACATCAGCGCCCGAGCTTGCGATTTCATTCAGCGCTCATATGTCAAACAATATAGATATAATGTTCGGCAACGTAATAGGCAGCAATATCGTAAACATACTTGTAATATTAGGTTTAGCGATTTTAATAAAGCCGCTAAAGATTTACAATGAAATAATACTCAAGCAAATTCCAATTTTGTTACTGGTAACACTGGCGCTTTCCAAGTTGCTTTTAGACAGCGCTTTTGACACCAGACATGTCAACTCGCTTACAAGAGCAGACGGCCTTATATTAATTTTGTTTTTTTCAATATTCATATATTATCTAATGACAATATTGTCAAACAATAAAAGCGAATTCTCTTCTATTCAAAAGCCGAAATATAAACTGCATATTTCTGTTGCAATAATGATACTGGGGCTAATCGGCGTCATTATCGGAAGCAACCTGGTTGTTAACAATGTTGCGGCACTTGCAATAAGCGTTGGGCTGAGCCAGAAGCTTATATCTGTGACAATAGTATCTATAGGAACCTCACTGCCAGAATTGGTAACGACTGTAGTTGCGGCCAAAAAAGGCGAAAACGATATGGCTATCGGGAACATAGTCGGCAGCAATATATTCAATATATGTATCGTGCTTGGTTTGCCGATTGTTATGCTGGGCGAAGTATCGACAGCGTCGTTTAATATCATAGATATGATTTTTATGTTGGCGGCAGTTTTGCTCTTGTGGGTATTTTCGTCAACGAACAGAGAGATTGGGCGCAAAGAGGCGGCTATTTTTATAGGGATATACTGCCTGTACATCGGGTATATTTTGTTGCAATAAATTTCGCAACAAGCTTATGTGTATTTCCTGTTGTTTCTAAAGCTGCTGAAATAGTCGCAAGGCTTTAATGTGTTTTGCATCAGCCGGCTAAAGCCCGCTCTCAGCCATCTGAGGGCGGGCTTACACATTATCATGCTACGAGGATATATGCTGTAAAGGAAGAATGTCTAATTCTTCTAATACAGCAAAGGCAGCGGGTTCATCCGTAGCAGCATGAAGCGGCTGGCCGGAGAGGGGCGATACATATAATTCGGCGGGAATGGCAGATAGCCGTTCCCGTTTTTGTGTCGGCAGGTAAGATCGCGACCGTCAGATGTAGACATTTAACAATTTCTGCCAGCGATTAAACCGCATAACTAAAGCCTTTTTGTCACACCTAAACCCCGCAATCGGACAAAGCAGTATAAAACCCTAAACGCTCACCTAAATGCGCACATCACGCAGATATAGGCTTTTTTCGCCCCTAATTCCCACTCTTTTTATTCGCCCTGCCCTTGTATACGTTATGCTGGTTCTTACAACGGTGAGAACAGAAAACCGCATTCGGATGCCCCGCAATAAAAACATTCTGGCAATGCTTGCAGCAGCGCAACGGCTTCTTATCATCCGTCAGCGCAAAGCTGAACATCATCTGCACGCCAAGCAGCAGCGAATGAAAATCCCATACGATTGTCGGCTTGTCCAGTAAGGCGATATGATATGTAGGCGCAATCCCGCCGAACGCCGCCATGCCCTGCCTGTATAAATCGCGTGTCGTTTCGTCAACCTTGTCGTAATCCTCATAATAGAGAAAACTGGAAACGAAAGTAAAAGCCCAATCTTTGAACTGCGTAGTCAGCCAATCATAGCTTTCCGCGTATTCTCTTTGAAAGCTCATATTAAGAGCCAGTGGAGCATTCCCGAACGTCATAGCAAGTGCCAGCATATCCCTGTCGCCGCTAACATCCCATCGGACTTCATCTTTTGTTTTTACAAAATCCGGCTTATCAAAAGGAAAGAAAAGCGCGGTGTAATCAGTAACGCTCACGGACTCTTCCTTGACAAAATGATTCTTCGGCAAGTAAACCGCGTCATACTCCATAAAATGCGGAGTAGTTGGCAATGCAGTCATAAATCCGAGCAGGCCATATTTAGATACGAACTCTATAACAGCCGCCTTTACCTTATCAGCCCCGGCCCTGCGCATTTGAAGCATCCCCACATTGAGCGCATCAACTACCATAGCGTCAGCATCTTTGAGAGGGTTATATACAACAGGCTTCGCTTTTGGCGCAGGCTTCAAATATAATATGCCGTCATGCTCCCGCAATTCATATTCGCTGTATCTCACCCAATGGGAACTCGTTTTCTGAAAAAGGTTATTCATCTAGCCCCTCCGAATTGTAACCCATACATTGCAGTATGGTATAACAAATATATCACTCGCCGCTGCCGCTGTCAATAGCGGCGGCTTTTTCCTCGTCATATCGTGCGAGGAATTTTCGCTGTGCCAGAGTAATTGATGAGCCGGATTCTAACCTTTGCCTTATCTGTAAGGCCAGTTTGTCTTGTAGCTTGTTAAGTAAGAGAGCCAATGTCTTGCGGATATTACGGTCAGACTGCTTGCGGATCGCGGCGATGCGAGCATTGCTATATTGCCGGACGGCGCTGTAATATAGGATTTCTCTATGGTTTTCCGACATCTCGCGCAGCAGCTCGGAAATATCCATATATGTCACAAGCTCATGTAATTCATGTGGGCAATCAAATATCGTGTCAATAAAATCCCCGCGTATTTGCTGCCGCCACCATTGATGCTCAAACGGGCGCGGGGCTACCGTTTCCAATCCCTCTTTCAGCTTGCCCTTTTCATGATTCTCACCGGGTTTATCCCAATGCAGCATTTCTTCACTGGAGCGCCTTTTTTCCCAGTAACGCTCTTTTCGTTCACGGTTTTTATCCAGATGGTTCCACTGTTTTATGACTTCCCTGAAATCCTCTTCCGTCCGGGCAGCGTCTTCCATACGGGCAAGGGCAGCGCGTTTCGCTTCACGGACTAATTGCTTGCGCCCCATGCCCTCACCCCATTCAAAAAATATTTTTGAAAAGCTCTGAAAAAAGGTTCCGTTTTACCCCCGTTAATTCTCCTATGGGTGAGGGAGTAATTTATTGTCGGCTGCAATGGATTACTTTCATCTCACTTCGCGCCGTGGCGCGGGAAAGGAGTACACTATACGAATACAAGAACTAAAGACTGATTACAACAATAGGAACGAGCTGTCAACCCCATTTTACCATGAGGGTGGGAAAACGGCAACAGCAGGCACATTCACGCGGCGGATCGGCAACACAGTTTACCGTGTGAATGTCCATTACAGCAAAACAGCCAGTGAAACGATAACCGATAAAATTGCCCGCCTTGTGAAAAACGATGTTTCGGGAAAGGCGGGCAGTCGATGATGGCTATGAAAAATAATTGTGGCGGGGCGTTGATAAAGCGCCCCGCCCGTGGTATACTGGCATTGCTACGGATGAACCGCTTGCCTGAAAGGAGTAATCCATGAACAGGCAATCGGAAAAGTCAAAAATCACGGCTTTGTATTCCAGATTGAGCCGTGATGATGAACAAGTCGGGGAATCGGGTTCGATTACCAACCAGAAAATCATGCTTGAAGACTATGCGGCGAAAAATGGCTTTGAAAATATCCGCCACTTCACAGACGATGGTGTGAGCGGCACAACTTTCGAGCGCAAAGGCTTTCGGGCTATGATTGAGGAAATTGAAGCGGGGAATGTCGGCTCGGTCATAACTAAAGACATGAGCCGGATCGGGCGCGATTATTTGCAGACGGGATTTTACACGGAAGTATACTTTCGTCAGCATGGTGTGCGTTTTATCGCGGTCAGCAATGGCATTGACAGTAAGAACGGGGAAACTGGTGAGTTTGCCCCGTTCTTAAATATTATGTCGGAATGGTACGCGAGGGATGCCAGCCGTAAGCAGAAAGCGGCTTATCAATCCAGAGGAAACAACGGCAGGCGCACAACGAACGGTATAATTTACGGTTATCTCAAAGACCCTGACGACAAAACGAAATGGTTGATAGACCCGGAAGCCGCTGCTGTTGTATTGCGTATTTTTCAGATGACTGTATCGGGCATGGGGCCGTTCCAGATTGCAAAGGCTCTTGAAGCTGGCGGAATCGTAACACCGGGCTACTATTTAGCGCAGCGTGGTATAGGCACACGCAAAAACGATTTCTACAAGCGCCCCTGCCGGTGGGCGGGAACTACGATAGTAAATATGCTTGCAAAGCCGGAGTATATGGGTCATACAGTTAATTTCCGATCAACGAAAGAATCATATAAGGATAAGAAGCAGACCAAAAATTCAAAAGAGGATTGGGTAATCTTTGAGAATACTCAAGAGCCTATCGTAGACACTGAAACGTGGGAAACTGCGCAGCGGTGCCGTAAAGTGAAGCGCCGCCCAGACAGTATGGGTGAGGCAAGCCCGTTGACAGGGATTTTATACTGCGCCGACTGCGGGCATCGGCTATATATGCACAGGCGCCGGACGTTGCATAAAGTTTCTAAAGCTACAGGTAAGATGATACTTGATTCGGCTCGATTTGATTTTTACTGTTCGACATACAGCAGGCGCGGCGGTGGCGGCACGGGCAGGGACAACGATTGTAGCATTCACTTTATCAGCACCAAGACGGCAACCTCGCTGATACTGGAAGCGATAAAGCGGACAAGCGGCTTTGCCAAAAATCATGAAGCCGACTTTATGAAGATGCTGCGTGAGGAATCGGCAATCAAGCAGGCGGAATCGGCTAAATCCCATAAACGGCAAATTACCAAAAATGAAAAGCGGATAGCTGAACTTGATAGCCTATTCCGTAAAACCTATGAGGATTTTTCAGCGGGGCTGCTAAATCAAAAGCGCTTTGAGCAGCTATCCGGCGGCTATGAATCCGAGCAGGCTAATTTGGAGAAGCAGACCGCCGAGCTTCAGGTAGAGCTTGACGCTTTTAATACCGACAGCGTGAGGGGCGATAAGTTTTTGGAACTGACGCGGCGGTATTCGGATTTTTCCGAACTGACCCCTGCCATGCTCAATGAATTTATTGATAAGGTCATTGTGCATGAAGCCGACAAATCAAGCGGCGTTCGTGAGCAGCAAGTGGATATTTTCCTTAACTATATCGGGCAATTTGATGTGCCGGATTGGTTTGAGTTAGAGGATGATACTCCGACCGTACTGCTTACCCCGGATGAGCAAAAGCGGGCGAAGTGGCGGGAGTATGCGCGTAAATCCAGAGAGAAAAAGCGTGTTGCAAAAATGCAGGTACAGGAAGAAGCGGAACCAAAGAAAACAGCGTAGCGATAAAGTGTTTTGCAATCACGGTGAATGACACAGGTGTGTGTCATTCACCGTGAACTATTTTACTTTATCTTGCGTTTTCAATGGGCGAGCGGTTGAATTTTGCCAAGGGCGGCAAAATTTCCACCGGCAAGTATGCCCCATTGAAAAGGCTAATTGTATCTAAATCCATGATTCATTTTTACGGTTTGTGATTATTTCGCAGACCGTTTTGCACTTCAAAATTCAAAATAAGGAGCAAATAAATATGTCAAACAGAAAAACCACAGCAGATAAAATTGAGGAAGCCAAAGCAAAAATCTCGCAGTACGAGAACCACATGAAACAGCTTGTCCAAAAGCAAAAACAGGAAGAGCGAAAGGCCAGAACCAAGCGCCTAATTGAGCGCGGGGCTATTTTTGAAAGTCTTATCCCGGATGCTGGTGCTCTTACAAATGAACAGGTCAAAACATTCCTTACAAATACCATTCAGACCGATTTTGCCAGTAAAATCCTGCTTGGCCTACAAAGTCAGAATGGCGAAGCGGCGGCACAAAATCCCACAGAATTAGCACAAGGCAATACAGCGCCCACACAGCAAAGCGAGGGAGATAGCGCAGAAACTGTGAGATAATGCCCTTTTCACTGCGAAGCAGTGCGCACTTATACGTTTGCTACGCAAACGCCGTGCGCCCTGCCGGGGGCTGCTTGAACCTGTCGGTTCAAGCTCAGGGGCTTCGCGCCCCTGAACCCCGCGATTATATTGTAGCGGCAAGCAACTTCCGATTATGGGAGAGCTTGCCGCTTTTCTATTTTAGCAATCGCCGGAAAGGAGAACGGCTATTGGCGATTTATCATCTTAGTATTAAGATTGTAAGCCGGGGGAAAGGCAAGTCCGCTGTTGCTGCTGCGGCTTATCAGGCGGGTGCGGTTATCAGAAATGAGTATGATGGACTTACCCATGATTATAGCAAAAAAACTGGTGTTGTCCATACAGAGATTTTGTTGCCCGATAATGCGCCGAGAGAGTATACAGATCGCGCAACCTTTTGGAATGCCGTCGAGAAATGCGAGCGGTACAAGACCGCTCAATTGGCACGGGAGATTGAGATTGCTTTGCCCGCTGAGTTATCGCGGGAGCAGAACATCTCGCTTGCGCAGCGATATGTTAAAGAGAATTTTGTCAGCGCCGGAATGTGTGCTGATGTTTGCATTCACGATACCGGCGCAGGAAACCCACATGCACACATAATGCTCACCATGCGTCCGATTGAAAGAGATGGGCTTTGGGGGCAGAAGTCGCGCACCGTGGACGGTAAAAAAATCCCGACTGTTGATTGGAACGAGCAGACCAAAGCAGAGGATTGGCGCAAGGCTTGGGCTGCGTATTGTAATACTGCGCTTCGCATTCATGGGCACGATGAACGTATCGACCACCGCAGTTTTGAGCGGCAAGGGATCGACCAAGTACCAACTATTCATTTAGGCGTTGCGGCTTCGCAGATGGAGCGCAAAGGCATCCGCACTGAGCGCGGAGATATTAACCGAGAAATAGAAGTTGCAAATTCGCTTTTGCGGCAACTTAAAGCGCGGATAAATAAACTGACAGATTGGACTAAAGAAGAAGCTGAGAACCCTACCCCGCCCACTCTTGCGGATGTTATCTCTAACATTCTGCAACAGCGACAAGCAGAGCAGCCGGGCAGATACGGCAGTGCATACAATCTGAAAGCAGCGGCGAATATGCTCAATTTTCTCACCGAAAACAACATTCAAGATAAGGCAGGGCTTGATGAAAAGTTCAAGTCTATGATTGGCAGGCAACTTGATATTGGGGATAAGTTGAAACCCATTGAGCGGCGGCTGAAAACTTTGGATGAGCATATTAAGCAGGCTGAAATGTATTTTGAGCATCGGGATGTTTACAATCAGTACACACAGCAGAAACCAAAAAAGCAGGAGGCATTTTACGAATCCCATCGCAGGGAGATTACGCTTTTTGAGTGCGCAAAATCTTATCTTACAGCACACATGAACGACAAAACCACCATTCCCACAAAGTCGTGGAAAGCGGAGCGGGAGAAGCTGGTCGCCGACAAGCAATCGCTTACCTGCGATTATTATGCGCTGAAAAATGAAGTCAGCGAAGCCGAGAAAATCCGGCGCGGTGTTTATGATATTATGCGCGGGGAAAGGCGTAGAGAGCAGCCGCGCATGGCAAGGGATATGGAACGATAGATGCATAGAGTGGCGGGATTACTTTAGTTATCCCGCCGCTCCGCGCCATTACACAATATAACTCTTGTTTTACACAACTTTTACCTGTATTTTACTCCAACATGGTAGCAAGCGCAATCAATTTTGCATTATAATTTGAGCCACTAAATGTAAGGAGAGTTGCTATGGTATCGGTTAAAGGATACTGGAAAGTCCAGTTGATTTGTTTAAGCCTATTGATCTTGATTGCAGTAGCGATTATGGGTTTCAGAGTAAATGACGGCACCCAGGAAGTCAGTGAGGTATCCAGCGCCATAGTCGCTTGCATGGAAATCTCAATTTGACGATGCGCCATCCACATATCGTTTTACACAACGTTTACCTATATTTTACTCCAATACGGTAGCAAGCGGTGCCAAACTTACCTTATACTTTGAGCTATAAAATATGAAAGATGAAGCGAGGTAAATTCATGAAACGGCTGTTATGTGTACTTATCATACTTAGCATGGTAGCGATACTACTTACCGGTTGCGGTGGAAACGCCGCTGCAACAGATGCCAGCCCAACCTCCGGAACCATCACAGTTTACACGGCAATAGAAACTGAGCTTGTAACAGAGTTCCTGGCAGCGTTTAACGCGCGCTACCCTGACATCACCGTAAATGTCGTGCGTGATTCAACAGGAGTTATCACTGCCCGCCTGATTGCAGAGCGCGAAAACCCGCAGGCAGACCTTGTTTGGGGTACAGCCGCTTCCAGCATGATGGTTCTCGACAATATGGATATGCTCGAACCATACGCCCCAGCAGGGCTTGATCGCATCCTCCCCATGTTTCGCGACGAGGCTGCGGTTCCTGCGTGGGTAGGCATCACTGCTTGGGAGACTGCGTTCATTGTCAACACAATAGAGCTTGAAAGACTTGGCCTTAGTGTCAGCGACATCCGCTGTTACGAGGATTTGCTTCGCCCTGAACTTGCCGGACATATTGTAATGCCAGCCCCAGCGTCATCCGGCACAGGATTTTTGACTGTCGTAGGTATCCTGCAATTGTTTGACAGAGATACTGACGCTGGCTGGGATTTCTTCGATGCTCTCCACGCAAACATCAGCCAATATACACACTCTGGCTCAGCACCCGCAAGCATGGCTGCATCCGGTGAGACGGTTATTGGTATCAGTTTCGGCTACGCGGGTATTACCCAAGTGAATCGAGGCGCACCTGTAGAAGTTATATTCCCTGCTATGGGTTCGGGCTGGGATATGGAAGCAAATGCGCTTATGAGAAAAGATAATATTCACCCCGCTGCACAAACATTCCTTGACTGGGCAATCTCCGACGAGGCGATGGCGCTTTACAACGAGAGCTTCCCCATCATCGCGACAGGCGGCGGCAATATCGACGGATATGACTTCGACCCAGTAGACCAGCTTATCGAAAATGACTTCAACTGGATAGCCGACAATCGCGAAGCAATTCTAACTAGATGGGCAGAAAGATACTAAAAGGAGCAGCAATATGAGTTTTCTTGAAGTGCAAAACGTAACCAAACGCTTTGATACTCAATACGCGCTAAACGATGTAAGTGTACAAGTCGAGAAAGGTGAGCTGGTCTGCATATTGGGGCCGAGTGGATGCGGCAAAACAACGCTTCTGCGAATCATCGCAGGGCTTGAAGGGTTAGACAGCGGAAAAGTCATCATTAACGATCGCGACTGTACATACTTACCCGCCGCCAAGCGCAACTTCGGTATAGTTTTTCAATCCTACGCGCTTTTCCCAAATATGACGGTTATCGGCAATATCCTGTTCGGTTTGCGCCAGAAATCAAAAGCGCCACGCGACCAGCTTGAAGTCCGTGCAACGGAAGTTCTGCGGATGGTTGACCTGTTTGAGCATCGCGACAAATACCCCCGGCAACTCTCAGGCGGGCAGCAGCAGCGCACCGCTCTTGCGCGCGCAATCGCGATTTCACCTTCGTTCCTGCTGCTTGACGAGCCGCTATCAGCGCTGGACGCGAAAGTCCGCACCAAGCTTCGCGGCGAGATTCGCGCTATTCAAAAACAGCTTGGCGTAACCACCATCATGGTAACGCACGATCAAGAGGAAGCGCTCACGATGGCCGATCGCGTTATCGTTATGAACAACGCCGTAGTCGAGCAAGCGGGCAGTCCGCGCGAAATCTACAATAATCCGGCAACATCGTTTGTCGCAGGGTTTATCGGCTCGATGAACTTTTTGGATGGCGATGGCGGCGCTCATGCCATTCGCCCCGAAAAAATCCAGATTGTCGAGCGGGATGAGCAATACGACAGCTCAGCAAGAGTGACCGCCATTGAGTTCAAAGGACCGCTTACCCGCGTATATGGCCGTATGCAAGAGCGGACAGAGATTTGCGTTGATATTTCCTCACAGGATTTTGACAGCATGAGCCTACGCGAAGATGGAATCATTTTTCTGCGTATGCCTGAAGAATACCTTGCACGTTATCCCGAGACAAAGGCGGCCGCT